>OHNM01000457.1_pt1 | contig 10630 bp, 6 predicted proteins | sample 1569661 | NCBI WGS metagenome assembly OHNM01 (sample SAMEA3879508, study PRJEB24766) | human gut metagenome | biome: human-associated habitat; feature: feces | place: USA | collected 1985/1987 | reverse complement strand
GAGAAGATCGTGTCACTTCCTACCAGTATCAGATATGTGTATTGGCAGGAGAAGGACAGCGATAACAGGACTACTTCACCAAGTGAGTATGAAATTGGAGCGGAACTGAGTATAAATATAATGGATTGGCCAACGAGAGCGGACATACATGAGTATGCGGTTACATCGTCGGATGAGACTGTTGTAAAGGTGAATGAAGTGTCTAGGACTGCGGCATCACTTTCTGCAATCGGCAACGGCGTTGTAACGATTACGGTTGCCAGTAAATATAATCCGTGGGTGAAGGCTGAGTATGAACTTGATATAACAGAGATAGGCGGACATTCATACACTGCGGAAATAGTAAATGATGAAACTCTTGCACAGGCTGCGACCTGTACAACTGCTGCGAAATATTATTATTCCTGTGATAACTGTGGAAGAGTGAATCGCAAAAAGACATTTATACACGGGGATAGCCTGGGGCATGATTACGCCCCAAAGTATGAGTGGTCAGCAAATGGCAACACTTGCAAGCTGGTTCTCACCTGTACCAGAGATTCGAGTCATGTGATCAGTGAACCGATGACTGTAACAAGCAAGATAACGCAGGCATCCTGCGAGAACGATGGTGCAAAGGTGTGTACAGCAAAATGCACGCTGAATGGCAAGAGTTATCAGAGTACCAAGAAGATAGCCATTGGTGCATTGGGACATAGATGGGATTCAGGCGTGGTTAAGAAAAAAGCTTTGTGTGCAGCAGAAGGTCTGATCAGATACACATGTGAGCGATGCCAAAAGACAAAGGATGAGAAGACAGAGCCACTCGGACATACCCAGGGAAAGGCTGTGTATGAGAATGTAAATCTGGCTACATGTCAGGCTGAAGGCAGCCGAGACAAGGTTATATACTGCACCGTGTGCAAGGCAGAACTCAGCAGGACTACTGAGATTCTTCCAAAGACAGACCATGATAGAACGCTTGTAGGAGAGAAGAAAGCTACCTGTATGGGCGGCGGATATACAGGAGATGTTGTCTGCAGCATGTGTGGTGAGGTTTTTGAAACCGGTACAGCAACAGACCCAGTCGATCACAGCTACACAGCAAAGAAAACAACTGCACGATATCTGAAGAAGGCAGCAGATTATGATTCTCCGGCAGAGTATTACTATGCATGTGTATACTGTGGAGAAAAGGGTGAGACTAGCTATGCGTATGGCTCAAAGCTCACGCGTAAGAGCATATCGTCAGCAAAGGTTACACTTAACAAGACAGAATATACATATGATGGTAATTCGAAGAAGCCGGCTGTAACAGTAAAGCTTGGCGACAAAACGCTGGAGAAGGATACAGATTATACGGTTTCATACAATAAGAACAAAGCAGCCGGAACAGCAGAGGCTGTAATTATAGGCGCTGGCACATATCAGGGACAGAAGACGATCAATTTTACGATCAAAAAGGCGCCGAACAGCATAACGCTGAAAAAGCGCAGCTACAGAATAGAGATGTCAACCAGCTCGAAGAGAATATCTATTTCACAGAGCGTGAGCGCACGTGCCGGAAAGCTCAGCTACAGCTCGGATAACAAAGCTGTAAAGGTAGACTCTGCTGGAACAATAACGATCGCAGCCCGGTATATAGGCAAGGCAAACATCACCGTATATGCTGGAGATTCGAATCATGTGAAGGTGAAGAAGATAATACCTGTTACTGTCAGCCCGAAGATACCAGGTATAAGCCAGATAAAGAGCCCATCGGCTAAGTCTGTAAGATTAAAGTGGGGAAAGATAAGCTGCGCAGATGGCTATCAGATCCAGTATTCAACAACATCAAACTTTAAAAAGGGTACATATGCATTCACGGTGTTAAGCGGTGGAAGCAAGACGACTGCGAGTCTTGGAGCAAAGCAGCGGATTAAAGGCGGAAAAACATATTATGTAAGGGTTAGAAGCTTTTCGAACAAGTTTGGCGCAAGATGCTACTCAGCATGGAGCAAGACAAAGTCAGTCAGGGTGAGAAAGTAGCCGGAGATAACATATATATAAAGCTCAGCCTGTGTGATGGATTCAGTAGAAATCACACAGGCTGAGCTTTTCTTAATGTATATTCTTAAGACACATTCTTAATGTATATAGTTACTCGGCGGTCTCGCCACCCGAGGAGATATCGCCTTCGTCTGAACTGTCCTCGCTTGAGCTGTCAGAGCTGTCAGAGCCTGAGCTCTGCTGGGAACCCTCTATTGCAAGCATGGATGCATCAACCTTGGACAGCCCCGCCGGGTCAGCACAGTAATAGTCGCCGTCATCGGTTATCTTCACAGAGACCACATCAGGACTGCGGTAATCCATGTCTGCGGCTTTATTCTGAAGGATATCCGACACGCCCTGGGCAAATTCTTTCTCGTAATCTTCCTTTGTGGTGTTGTTGAAATCGCCGGCGCTGATCTTCTTGTTATAGTCATCGATATATGCGAACACATCGTCAAATGCCTGATTGAGAATGTCCATAGGATATACGGTCACGTCCACATAGTAGTCGCTTCCGCTCTTATAGGCTCTTGACACCTCGTATTTGGCCTTGGAGTAGATGACCTTTGCGGTCTCGTCAAATATAGCATCCACCTCGTCTGTCTCTGCGTTGTTCAGTGAGTAATGATTGATGAGCTGGCCGGCCAGATAATCTATGCTGTCGCTGTACATGGCTGAGGCGTCCTCCTCGGAGCCGTCGTTGTCCTTCACGTATCCGTCAAAGCTTCCTTTGTAGTTGACGTCGAGAATGTTCTGCATGTATGTCTGATAGGTGGTCTTCTTGCGGTGAAGACAGCCTGTGAGTGATGTCATCACGAGGGTTGCCGCGAGACCTAATATGACAAGTTTTGAATGGTGTTTCATCTATATGATCCTCCGTAAAATTTAAATTCAATGAGCAGTTACAATATAGCATAAAAAAAGTGGTTTGTAATCATAAAAGGTAAAAATACTTTGCTTACAGAATTATGTGTGCTATAATTACGGAGTATCTACAATAGGATTAGTTTTTCGGAGGTAAGGTCATGGCAAAACAGGTAGAAGATGTTGTAACTGACGATAGAGTAGAATCACTGAAGACAGTGAAGTTTGGTGGATATGATAAGGCATCCGTTGATTACTATATTGATGAACTTAAGGAAAAGCACAATAAAGAAGTAGAGGAGCTTAAGGCGAACGTCAACAAGCTCAGCGAGGCTGTTCTGAGTCTCAAGACCATGAGAGAGGTCAATATGACAGAGTCTTCCAAGACCATAGAGACTCTCAAGAAGACCAATTCAGAGCAGGAGAGCGAGATAGAGTCACTCAAGGAGCAGATCAATGCATACAAGCAGAGAGAGCTTGAGAATGCAGGAAGATACGAGTCAATATCAAGAACACTTCTTGAGGCCCGTGAGAGCGCAGACGCACTGATCGCACAGACTGAGAAGGAGTGCACAGACAAGAAGAATACTATAACTGCAGAGCTCGAGGCATACGAGACAGATGTCAAGGAGAGATGCACAAAGCTCCAGACAGATACAGAGATACAGTGCCAGCAGATGTATGATCAGACCGAGGCAAAGTGTAACAGCATGAAGGATGAGGCATACTCAGAGGCAGAGAAGACAAGAAATAAATCTCACGCAGATGCAGAGGCTCTGTCGGCAAAGACAGATTACGAGTGCAAGGTTATGAGAGAGGAAGCTCAGAAGGATGCTGCCAATACAAGAAATGCAGCCACAGATGATGCAACCAGACTTCGCAACAATGTGAAGAAGGAGTGCGAGAGCGTAAGCAGATATATGTCAGATCTTCTGTCATCACTGGACAATGTTATTTCTGCATGTGCTTCAACAAAGGATGTTGCCGACAAGGCATTTACCGGACTGAAGAGCGAGGCAACTGCTATGGTTAGTGATGCTGAGGATGCACAGTAGTAATATATGATATATGGTAACATGAAACTTTTCTATGTGATGGGACATAGGAAAGTTTTATGTGCATTAAGGGGTAAATAATATACGGGGTGTATAATAATGGGATAAAACTGCACTTGTGCAGTGGATATATGGAGAGATATTTATGGAGATAAACAGACTTAGTGGTTATTCAGATTTTCTGGGAATAGTTGAATATCCTGCGGTTGTGTTCTGCGAGGATGGTGAAGTCCTCAGCATAAACAATGCCGCAGTTAAGATCGTGGGTTCGGATGTTGAATCCATTGCCATGGAGCCGGATAAGTTTATGGTCAGCGATGAGTTCTGGCCGACACTTGACGACAAGAAGGCTATCATATGGCACAGACTTGGACTTATAGTTAACGACAAGGACAGATATGTAGTCAGTGGATTTGTCAACCAGTTTGAATATGGTGACAAGAAGGCGTATATGGTATTGTTTGAGCTTCGATCAGACGTTACGATAGGAAGCGTGAGTCTTGAGAGGATCATAAACCATATAGGCGTTATAGCTCTGTATCTGTATAAGCCGGAGGGTGTATGGAGAACGAGATACGTATCTAAGAACATATCTGAGTATGGATATACAGATGGCAATTTCTACAGTGGGCTGGTGGGACTCAGCGACCTGCTCCCTAAGAGTGATTATGACCTTCTGATCGGACAGCTCTACAAGGTTCAGAATACCGGAGTGGATGATTTTGAGATGGAGACTAGGATCGTATCAGCTCACAGAGATATAAATAAGATGAGACTTAAGTGTCACATCGTGAGAACCACAGATGGCGACATGGATGGAATAGAGCTCCTGTTCATAAAGGACAAGGAGACAGGATACAATGAGGATCAGGCGGCGTATATATTATCTGCCATGTCTAAGATCAAGAGCTTTGTCATGGTACAGCAGTACGAGAATGGCAGACCGATCTTCAAGTATATAACCCCGAACGCCAAGCAGATGGGAATAAATGTGGATGCCATCAAGCTTGGTGACAGACTCATAGAGGATTATATCCATCCGAAGGACAGAAGCAGGGTTATGGCGAATGTCAGAAACGCCACGAAGCGCGAGGACAAGGACTACGAGGAAGAGTTCAGGATAGTCAACGACAGAGGCGAGGTTATCTGGGTGAAGTCCCAGAGCTCTGTGACACAGGCGGCTGATAACACATACACGGTTGAGTATTTTATATCTGATATTACGGACAAGAAGGCTCTTGAGAACAGTGTTGAGCGCGCTAAGAAGGAGTTCGATGACAAGCTCTCATACATTATGAAGACAAATACCCAGTCGGATGAGGAAAGGAATCAGATAGATACCGAGAAGTGGACTCTGATAACGAAGGCGTTCTCTGCACTCACAGGACTTTATACAACTATCATAGATCCTGTGGGCAAGAAGATGGTTGAGCCGGCCGGCCCTCAGAAGCATATGGGTTATTTCTATGATATGTTTGAGAAGCCTCAGTATAAGCAGATATATATGAAGCTCAATGAGGTAGTTCTCAGGAACAATGTTCCGGTTATGATGGAGATGGACGATGACATCACGGGAAGTATGATCTGTGGTGCACCGATCATGATAGATGGCAAGCATGTGGCAACATGGATATGCTGCTCATATGATGACGAGGATGCGAAGAAAATGGAGAGTGTATACAAGGTGCAGTGGCAGCTTGGACGCATTTTCTCCGAATACGCATTCAGCTCTCAGATCCTGGCAAAGGAGGCGATCCGTGCCAAGTCAGAGGAGGTCATAATGGAGAACAAGCTGCAGTGGCAGAAGATTCTGCTTGATGCCCTGAACACTTCAGATAAGAGCTCCCAGCAGGTTATCAATGACGTGATAGCACAGGTGGGCGAGGTCTTAAATGCTGACGTGGCAGCCCTGTATGTGAAGGACAAGCAGGGAGATCTGGATTGCCAGTATATCTGGTCCAAGAATCAGAGCATGTCTGCGGAGGAGTATGTGACAGAGTGGCAGCGCGCCAACATGAAGTTCAGATCATGGCAGAATGGTCAGGGCTCGGGCAAGCTGGTGGACAAGGGATACCTTGTGATAGATGCAAAGCATATGGATGAAGCAGCTAAGAAGATCATGTCAGGGGGTCCTGTTAAGAGCTTTACCGCAGTTCCTGTGTATGTCAATGGCAATTATGGAGCGGTATTTGTGCTGGCGAATACCTCTATCAACAAATTGTGGACCACAGAGGAGATTGAATTTGTAAAGCAGACAGGTGATGTACTCAGAAGTGCCCTTGAGAAGATAGAGAGCGATGACAGCGTTAAACGCATAAACAGTGTTCTCCTCGATACATATAACTATATTGATGAGGGTATATTTATTAGAGAAGTTGATACTGGAAGAGTGCTGTTCTCGAACAGGACTCTGAACGATATGCTTGGATATGATTTTACAGACAAGGACAGTAAGCTCCTTATAGAGAATCTCAGAGATAAGTACAAGCTCATGGGAGGTCCGGATCAGCATCTGGCTACGGACAGCAAGGAGGTCAACTGGAGAAGCTATATAAGAAGTCTCGACAAGATCATGGATTTGACTGAAGTTAGCATGAAATGGCTTGACGGCAGCAATGCATCTCTTGTAATATTAAGGGACGTGAACGAATAGAAGGGAGACTTGTGATGGCAAGCGCAGATATTGGTATAGATTTAGGTACAGCCAGTATACTGGTGTATGTGAAAGGCAAAGGAGTCGTACTCAAGGAGCCTTCAGTAGTTGCATACGACAGGGATACTAATAAGATATTGGTGAAGAGGCGAGACTTATGCTTGGAAGAACTCCGGGTAATATAGTGGCCATCAGACCTCTCAGGCAGGGCGTAATCTCTGATTATACGATAACAGAGAAGATGCTCAAGTATTTCATACAGAAGGCTGTCGGAAGGAGTTATTTTGGAAGACGACCTAGGATCAGCGTATGTGTACCTTCTCAGGTTACAGAGGTTGAGAAGAAGGCAGTTGAGGATGCAACTTATGCGGCCGGTGCCAGGGATGTGTCCATAATTGAGGAGCCTGTGGCAGCAGCCATTGGCGCAGGAATAGATATATACAGACCATGTGGTAACATGATAGTTGATATAGGTGGTGGAACTGCCGATATAGCAGTCATCTCTCTCGGAGGTCCTGTTGTCAGTGCATCCATTAAGGTGGCCGGAGATGATTTTGATGAGGCAGTTGTCAGATTCATGAGAAAGAAGCATAACCTTCTCATAGGAGAGAGAACCGCCGAGGAGATCAAGATCAAGATAGGTACATGTTACAGAAGACCTGAGAATATAACGTTGGATATACGAGGCAGAAACCTTGTAACCGGTCTTCCGAAGACTGTTACGGTCACATCGGATGAGACGGAGGAGGCACTTCGTGAGCCTGCGTCCCAGATATGTGAAGCTGTTCATTCAGTTCTGGAGAGAACTCCTCCTGAGCTTGCTGCTGATATTGCAGATCGTGGTATAGTTCTGACTGGTGGTGGTGCGCTGCTCCACGGACTTGAGGAGCTGCTTGAGGAGAAGACAGGAATAACCACCATGACAGCGGAGGATCCACTCAGAGCGGTGGCCATTGGTACAGGAAAGTACATCGAGCTTCTCAGCGAGAAGAACAATTAAGACAGGAGCTGAGGACTCAGTCTTCAGAGGAGAGAAAACTTGGTAAGAGAAGGTTACGTAGAGAAAGTTATATATAAGAATGAAGACAATGGGTACGCCGTCTTCGCCGTTGAGGGCGAGGACGGCGAAGATATTTTTGTGGGGAATCTTCACGGCGTTGCAGAGGGAATCTATGTATCGGCGGAGGGGGATTATGTAGAGCATCCAACTTATGATTTGCAGTTCAAATTCACCTCATGTGAGATCAAGATGCCGGATGATGTGCTCAGTATTGAGAAGTACCTCGGTTCGGGCATCATAAAGGGTGTCGGAGAGGCTCTGGCAAAACGTATAGTGAAGAAGTTTCGCATGGACTCACTCAGGATAATCGAGGAAGAGCCGGAGCGCCTTGCGGAGATACGTGGAATATCAGAGAGGAAGGCCAGAGACATTGCCGTGTCATACAACGAGAAGAAAGAGATGCAGGATGCGCTCATGTTCCTGACCGGTCTCAATATCCCGGTGAACCTCGCTGTAAAGATCTACAATGAATACGGTGACGAAGTGTACGACATAGTGAGGACAAATCCCTATAAGATAGCAGAGGATATAACGGGCGTTGGATTCAGGACAGCGGACGAGATTGCGGACAGACTTGGTATCGGAAGAGATTCGGATTTCAGGGTAAGAGCCGCTATTATGTATGCCCTATCCGGTGCAAATGGACTTGGCCATATGTATATTCCCCAGAAGATGCTGGTAGACAAGACATATTCATTGCTGATGAATGAGTACATGCCATATGATCCGGAGCTTGAGATGTCTATATGCAATCAGATACTTGAGCTCAGCGTTGCCGGCAAGATAATCATAAAGGAGTTGAAGGACGATCCAGATTCAGGGGAGCTCCCAGATGTGAGCCTTGATGATCCGGTGGCTGACATAGACATGGATTTGCTGGATACGGAGTCAGAGTCAAACGTGACAAATGCCGTGTATGCAGCACCTAATTATTATATGGAGCTCAATTCGGCAAGACTTCTGTGTGAGCTCAACATAGATTTCTCAAAGGCAAAGCTCAAGATAGACAAGGTTGTTGAGACGGTAGAAAAGTCAGAGAATATGAAGCTGGCTGATGCCCAGAGACTTGCCATAAGAAATGCCGTGGATCACGGCGTTGCGGTCATAACCGGAGGCCCCGGAACCGGAAAGACAACGATCATAAATGTACTTATCAAGATATACGAGAGCTTCAGGATGAAGATAGTTCTCGCTGCGCCTACAGGACGTGCAGCCAAGAGGATAACAGAGGCCACAGGATACGGAGCACAGACCATACACAGAATGCTCGAGCTTACGGGCGGAGTGGAAGGAGAAGAGACTTCTGCGTATACATTTATGCGGAATGAGAGCAATCCACTTGAGGCCGATGTTATCATAATAGATGAGATGTCCATGGTTGACAGCAGCATTTTCTACAGTCTGCTCAAGGCTGTGGCTCCGGGCACAAGACTTGTGCTTGTGGGTGATTCGGATCAGCTTCCGTCAGTTGGCCCGGGAAATGTGCTCAAGGATATCATAGCGTCCGGTGTGTTCAGCGTGTCGGTGCTGGACAGGATATACAGACAGGGCGAGGACAGCGATATCATAGGCAATGCCCACAGGATAAAGGATGGAGAGCATGTGGAGATCAAGAACAAGAGCAGGGATTTCTTCTTTGTTCCAAGGAATGGCTATAATGAGATCGTGGCAGAGCTCAAGGTGCTTCTGACAAAGCAGCTTCCATCATATTTTGGTGTGGATAAATCGGATATACAGGTGCTGACACCTATGCGTAAGTATGATATGGGTGTTGAGAACCTCAACAAGCAGCTTCAGGATGTCCTCAATCCGGAGGGACACGGAAAGCCCGAGCATGACCGGGGCGATGTGGTGTTCAGACAGGGCGATAAGGTCATGCAGGTCAAGAACAATTACAAGCAGGAGTGGAAGATACTGGATCCGTCGGGCAGATTTGCCAAGGAGGAAGGAGTCGGAGTGTTCAACGGCGATATTGGATTTGTAAAGGCTGTTGACGACTACGAGCAGAGGATCGTGGTGGAATTTGACGATGGAAGACAGACTGAGTATCCATACAACCAGCTTGAGGAGCTTGAGCATGCATTTGCGATAACCATACATAAGTCGCAGGGAAGTGAGTATCCCGTGGTTGTGATCCCGCTTCTCAGATGCCCACCTAAGCTTTTGAACAGAAACCTGCTGTACACGGCGGTGACGAGAGCCAGAAGAAGCGTGGTCATAGTGGGCAATATAGGACTGGTAAATACGATGATAGACAATGAGGATGAACAGAAGAGATACACCTCATTTGCACTGAGACTCAGGGAGATGGAGAGAAGATGAAACGATGCGCAGATAAGTTCGGGTTCGGACGACTGCTCACGGATCTCCTGTATCCCCGCCGGTGTGCGATATGTGACGAGGTGCTTCCGATGGGAGAAGGGCTGATATGCAGAGGACATAACAGCCTTCCCTATGTGAAGACTCCGTCATGTATGGTGTGCGGCAAGGAGGTCGACAGTGAAGAGCGGGAGCTCTGTCTGGACTGTGAAAAACATTCAAGAAATTTCGAAAGAGGTTTCCCCGTATTTAATTACGTGGAACCCGTCAAAGCCAGTGTTCTGGCGATAAAATACCATAACAAAAAAGAATATTGTGATTTTTACGGAGCTCAGATGGCGGAGAAGGTGCGCCCGTATGTCAGAAGGTATGGAATAGATGCGGTCACCTGTGTACCTTTGCACAGGAGAAAGCAGAGACAGCGCGGCTACAATCAGGCGGCTGTACTGGCGAAGGTTGTCGCTGATGAACTGGGGCTTCCATTCTGTGAGGATATGCTGGTGAGAAGAAAGTACACCACACCGCAGAAGAAATTGGACAACCTGGAGAGGGCAAACAACATAAAGACATCCATGGACATAGGCAGAGTGTACCCGGAGTACAGAAATATCCTGCTTGTGGATGACATATATACAACCGGTGTCACCATAGACGTGTGCGCCGGCCTTC
>OHNM01000455.1_pt1 | contig 10658 bp, 7 predicted proteins | sample 1569661 | NCBI WGS metagenome assembly OHNM01 (sample SAMEA3879508, study PRJEB24766) | human gut metagenome | biome: human-associated habitat; feature: feces | place: USA | collected 1985/1987 | reverse complement strand
GAAAAGAAAATGTAGGCATGAGTAACGACAAGGGGCGTAGAAACGCCCCCGCCGAAAACCCAAGGTTTCCGGGGCCACGCTAAACGGCCCCGGGTGAGCCGGGAGCTAACGGTAAGCCGAGAGGCGATCCGGATGCACACGCGGTTAATATTCCGCGGCCGGCCCGTCGGGCGATGTCGCGACCGAGAAGTGAAACCTCCGCGCGGAGACGGAATTCCGCGTTGAAGGCCGTAGGGGTGACCCGAAAGCCGACAGTACGGCGAGCCTCCGGGCGAGCCGACAGCGAGGGTAACCATGCTCGCGAGAAAAGCGACTAGCGCTAAGAGACGGGCCGCCCGTACCGTAAACCGACACAGGTGGGTGGGGAGAGTATCCTGAGGCGCTCGAGTGAATCACGGCCAAGGAACTAGGCAAATTGACCCCGTAACTTAGGGATAAGGGGTCCCGCGGCGACGCGGGCGCAGAGAAATGGCCCAGGCGACTGTTTACCAAAAACATATGGCTATGCGAAATCGTTAAGATGACGAATATGGCCTGACACCTGCCCGGTGCCGGAAGGTTAAGAGGGGGGGTCACCGAAAGGGAAGCCCTGAATTGAAGCCCCGGTAAACGGCGGCCGTAACTATAACGGTCCTAAGGTAGCGAAATTCCTTGTCGGGTAAGTTCCGACCTGCACGAATGGTGTAACGATCTGGGCGCTGTCTCAGCCGTGAGCTCGGTGAAATTGTAGTGACGGTGAAGATGCCGTCTACCCGCAACGGGACGAAAAGACCCCGTGAACCTTTACTATAGCTTAGCGCTGATCTTGGACGTCGGATGTGTAGCATAGGTGGGAGGCTTCGAGGCGCGGCCGCCAGGTCGCGATTAGCCGCCAAATGAAATACCACCCTTCCGTCGTCTGGGGTCTAACTTCGCGAGAAGGACACCGCTTGGTGGGTAGTTTGACTGGGGTGGTCGCCTCCAAAAGAGTAACGGAGGCTTCCCAAGGTCCGCTCAGCGCGAATGGCAACCGCGCGGAGAGTGCAGTGGCAAAAGCGGGCTTGACTGGGAGACAAACAAGTCGAGCAGGTACGAAAGTAGGGCAAAGTGATCCGGCGGTTCCTCATGGGAGGGCCGTCGCTCAAAGGATAAAAGGTACTCCGGGGATAACAGGCTGATCGCTCCCAAGAGCTCAAATCGACGGAGCGGTTTGGCACCTCGATGTCGGCTCGTCACATCCTGGGGCTGGAGCAGGTTCCAAGGGTTCGGCTGTTCGCCGATTAAAGTGGCACGCGAGCTGGGTTCAGAACGTCGTGAGACAGTTCGGTCTCTATCTGTTGTGGGCGTTGGAAGTCTGCGGAGGTCTGGCCTTAGTACGAGAGGACCGGGTCGGACGAACCTCTGGTCAACCGGTTGCGGCGCCAGCCGCACCGCCGGGTATCCACGTTCGGTCAGGATAAGCGCTGAAAGCATCTAAGCGCGAAGCCGTCTCCAAGATGAGACTTCCTCAGAGGGTCGTCGTAGACCACGACGTCGATAGGCGGGAGGTGCAAGGGCCGCGAGGCTCTCAGCCGACCCGTACTAATAGCCCGAAATCTTCCGTGTGGAGGGAAGTTGGGTCTTGTTGTGATCTCTCAAGTGATATTCGCGGTGGCTTTAGCCGCGGGGTCCCACCTCTTCCCATACCGAACAGAGCAGTTAAGCCCGCGCGCGCCGATGGTACTGACACACCAGTTGGGAGAGTAGGTCGCCGCCGTACTTCGGGGAGCCCCGACGTCATACGACGTCGGGGCTCCTTTCTTTGTGTGCACTAGGGCCGCCCACTACGCCAGTATGCCTGCCTTATAGAATGAACTCCCCGACTGTACTGCTATGTCAGCCGGGGAGTCCTTTTTCATTGTCTCCAGAAGGTTTATTACTTCTTATAGGCCTCAAGTGCTTTCTCAAGAACCAGAAGTGATCGTCCTAAATCCTCAGTTTTGAGCACGTATGCCATCCGCACCTGATTCTTGCCAAGGTTTGGTGTGCTGTAGAATCCTGCTGCCGGAGCCATCATCACGGTCTCACCGGTGTAGCCTTCCGGGGTTCCGTCATCTTTGTACGAGAAGTCAGTCAGGCACCACGCACAGAAGTCCTCCGCGTTTTCTACAGGTAGTGACGCGATTGTATAGAAGGCTCCATTGGGCATTGGCGAATACACTCCAGGGATCTTGTTCAAGCCTGCGATAAAGAAATCACGTCGTGCGAGATATTCATCGAAGCATTCTTTTGAATATTCCTCGGTTCCTTCGATTGATGCTTCCGCGACAATCTGGCCGAGAAGTGGTGGACTGAGCCTTGCCTGGCAGAATTTAAGGATCGCTGCCATCGCTTCTTTGTTGTGACTGACTATCATTCCGATTCTCGTACCGCATTCCGAGTACCTTTTCGAGACAGAGTCTATGACCACAACATTCTGCTCAAGACCTTCAAGGCAAAGGGCTGAAAGATATGGTGCGTCCGTGTAACGGAATTCTCTGTAGACCTCATCGGCGAAGAGGTAGAGATCATGACTCAGAACGATGTCGCGAAGTCTCTGCAGTTCTTCTTCTGAATAGAGGTATCCTGTCGGATTGTTCGGATTGCAGATGAGAATGGCCTTGGTCTTGTCGGTGATCGCTTTCTCGAAGTCCTCCACTGAAGGAAGCGCGAATCCGTTCTCTATTTTTGATGTGACGGTCTTGACGGTCACTCCGGCGGTCACGGCGAACGATAGGTAATTGGCGTAACCCGGCTCGGTCATTATGATCTCATCGCCGGGATTCAGACAGGCCATGAATGTCAGAAGAAGAGCCTCAGAGCCTCCTGTTGTGACAATGATCTCATTGGCATTTACTTTTATCCCGAATTTGTCGTAATAACCGACCAGCTTGTCTCTCAGAGATTTGAGACCTTGGCTTGGACTGTATTCGAGAGTCGTTCTGGTTATTGTCTTCAATGAATCCAACGCTTTTTGAGGCGTAGGAAGATCCGGCTGCCCGATGTTTAGATGATAGACCTTTACCCCTTTGGCTTTTGCCGCGTCAGAAAACGGGGTCAGTTTTCTGATTGGTGAGGCGGGGATTTTTTCCCCACGAATAGAAATCTTCGGCATATTAATTATGTAGTTTGTCCAAATTTAGAAAAAATGTGGTTATCTTAGCAAGATAAATACAACTTTTTTAATATGAATGCCCGAATTCTTGTGGTCGATGACGAGGAGGACATCTGCGCGATTCTGAAATTCAATCTTTCCAAGGAAGGTTACGAGGTTGTGACCGCTAATTCCGCAGAGGAGGCACTGACGCTGGACATCGCGTCATTCAATCTGCTTCTTCTGGATGTTATGATGGGCGGAATGTCCGGCTTTGAGCTGACCGGGAAGTTGAAAACCGATCCAAAGACCGCCGGGGTTCCCGTGATATTCATAACAGCTCGTGACACGGAGGATGACGCAGTCGAAGGGCTTGATCTGGGTGCGGACGACTACATCTCCAAGCCGTTCTCGATCCGGGAGGTGGTTTCCCGGGTGAAGGCGGTTCTGAGGCGCACTGCGGCAAGGCGTGGGGAGGATTCGGGAATATTCATTGACGACGGGCGGAAAACCGTGACCATCAACGGGGCCGCGGCTCCTTTGACCAAGATTGAATATGAGATATTCAGACTCCTCTTCACCAACAAAGGGAAGGTTTTCCCGCGCGAGGATATTCTTTCAAAGGTTTGGCCTGACGATGTGATTGTCACCGACAGGACTGTGGATGTCAACATCACCCGCCTTCGCAAGAAGATCGGTGAATATGGGAACAGGATAGTCTCGCGCCACGGGTTCGGTTATCTATACGAGGAACAATGATAATACTGTTGTCTATAGTCGTTGTATTGCTGGCTCTTGCGTTGATTACGATGCAAGGACGGTATGTTCATCTTAAGAAATCCATAGATAAGGGGAAGGTGAGTATGTACGACAAACTGCGTGACAGTGAGGAGGATAAGACTCGCTTGAAGAGACAGCTGACTCAGAATGTGGCTCATGAGTTGAAGACCCCGGTCAGCAGCATCCAGGGCTATCTTGAGACGATAGTGTCCAACCCGGACATTGACAAAGAAACAAAGGACCAGTTCATACAGCGCTGCTATGCCCAAAGCCGCCGTCTGTCAAGCCTTCTCGCGGACATCTCGACACTCAATAAACTCGATGACGCCCCTCAGGAATATGAGTTTCAACCAGTGAATATCCCGGATCTGCTTCAATCCATCCAGCGGGACGTGTCCATGCAGATGGAGGCGAAACACGTGACATTCAGGGCTTTGGTTGATCCGGAAGTGGCTGTGGACGGCAATCCTTCGTTGCTATATTCAATATTCAGAAACTTGACTGACAATTCCATCGCATACGGGGGCGAAGGGGTTACAATCACCGTGCAGGTCTTGTCGGAAAGCGCGGATTTCTATGCCTTCAGTTTCTCTGACAATGGCCCAGGAGTGGCGTCCGAGCATATTCCTCATCTTTTTGAGCGGTTCTACCGCATTGACAAGGGACGTTCCCGCAAGATGGGAGGCACCGGTCTCGGGCTTGCGATAGTCAAGAACTCTGTGCTGCTTCATCGTGGCAACATCTCTGTCCGCTTAGGCATCGCCGGAGGGCTGGAGTTCGTCTTCACGCTGCCTAAGGCGGCTTAGGCTTGCTGTAAGTGCGTGGGGGCTCTTCTCCGTTTTTTTGTCGCCACTTGTAATATAGAAGAAAAATTATTACTTTTGGAACAATATATTTGTTTTTATTAACTGGCGTAAGCCACAAAATCCATTTTTTTATGAAAAAAGTATTTGCCGCCCTTGCCGCCCTTGCGATGATGGCAGCGGTTGTTTCGTGCGAGTATGACTCGCCGGACATCAGGTTTCAGCAGACCACAACAATCACGAATGACTACAGTGAGGTCGTGAAGGCCCTTCAGGACCAGACACTGGCTCTCTCGAAAAAAATGGAACTCATGGAGGACGCCATGAAGAGCCAGACAATGACCATCTCTGAAAAGATGAATCTTCTTGATGAGGCCTTGAGGAACCTATCCTTGACCCTTTCCCAGAAAATGGAACTCTTGACAAAGGCCTATGAGAACGGAGTCCTGAAGTACGAGGAAATGACCGGCAAACTGATCGGCGAGATTAATTCCATGAATATATCCGCGGCGGAGAAACTTGACGCTGTCAAGAAGGCCATCGAGGCTCAGTCTTCCGACCTTTGCGCCAAGCTTGACTTGATAGGGAAGGCTCTCGCTCTTATCGAGAAGACCGCCGGTGAGGGCTTTGACAGCAACGTCCAGGCTTTGGCTCTTGTGAAGGCGGCGATTGAGTCGCTTTCCGGTTCTCTGGAGGAGAAACTTGCGGCTGTCGAGAAGGCTGTGAAGGATCAGACGACGGATCTTAGCGCGAAGCTGGTTCTTATAGAGGGGACGGTCAAGGCCGGATTTGCCGATAACGCGAAGGCGATTGATCTTGTCAAGGATGCCATTGGCACGCTTCAGGGCTCTCTGGAGGAGAAGCTTGCCGCTGTGGAGAAGGCTGTGAAGGATCAGACGATGGATTTGAGCGCGAAGCTGGTTCTTATCGAGGGTGCGGTCAAGACTGGTCTTGCGGACAATGCTGAGGCGATTAAACTTGTGAAACAGGCGGTAGAGTCTCTTGAAGGAACTGTCGAAGAAAAACTTAAGGCTATCAATGAGACAATAGAAAGCCAGACCAATACCCTGTCCGGGAAACTTGCCGCGATTCAGGGTTCGTTGGATGCCGGTCTTGTGGGAGAAGACAGCACGCTCGGCCTTGTGAAGAAGGCTATAGATGCCTTGAACGCTACTGCGGGAACGGCCAATGATAAACTGGACGCCATCAAGAATGCGATCGACTCGCCTACTTCTGGGCTTAACGTGAAGCTTGAGGCTATAGAAGAGGCTTTGTCTCAGGGGCTGATTGATGTGACTAAGAAGCAGGATTTGATTCTGGCCGCACTCAACAGTGCGTCGACATACCATTTCACTGATGATGAACTTCTTGAGAAGGGGCAGGATTATTTATTGGTTGACGCCGCCTTCTGGGAGGCCAATCACGAGAACTATGAGGTGGTAAGGAAACTTAAGGAGTTGATTAAGTTATCTGTGCCACATAAATATAAGTTCTGGATCAAACTACCTTCCGGCAAGTACCCGATATCAGGCTCCGAGGACACAAGTTTTTATGGCCCCCTTTACACCGAAGGAGGAATTATGAAAGACATCATGAACTCGGGAGAAGTGATTCTTGCGGTTGATTGTGACTCTTATCTCAATCCGAAGTGGCACACTGTAAATGGACACAAATGTTACTATCTTAAGAAAGTCCATAAAGGTTGCAGATACAATTTTGTAGTGAAAGTGGGCGAAAGGGCTGCCGGCAAGAAACTCAAGGTGGAGGGTATGAATTCCAAAGATCGTTTCATTCAAGTCACTTATGCTCAAGTTGGGGAATGCATTGAATATTGGCATCGGTCTGATGCGGTAAAGACCAGAACAGGAGTATGGGGATTTCAAGAGTTGCAGTATTACCCGTATCAATACCCGGATAATTCCGTAGAGTTTATAATAGTCGAAGATAATTAGTACCATCCGCTACTTATGAAAAGATATTTGACAATCATAATGTTGGCCTTGTCCTCGGGTCTCTTCGCTGATGTGGTGGCGCAGGAGCGGGGGAACAGTGCTTACCGTACCGCCACATGGAGCCTTTATGCCGAGGGCGGCGCAACAATGGCGCACGGACTGGGAATGTCAAGCGTGGACGCGGCGCCGGGCATGAATATATTCCCGGAGATCGGGGCCGGTGTCTCGTTCAACATCCGTCCGTGGATCAGATTGGGTGTGAACTACGATTTTTCCAAATATGCCCGTGAGCAGAGATTCTCCGAGTTCCAGCCATTGGAGATTCCAGCCGGTGAGGGAACGCTTTCAGAGCAATACGGTGGCCTTGTGTATTCGAAGATGTGGACGCATTATCATGCCGCTGACCTGACCCTTGAGTTCAATATCATGGAACTGTGGAGAAACCGTCAGGACAGACGCCTCAACCTTTATGCGGGAGCCGGTTTCGGCTGGCTTTTCGCCAGTGGCAACACCTACGACATCTCGATGGGACATGAGCGTTGGAGCGGGTCGTACAAGGAGACGATAAATACTTGGCTGGATGCGGTGAACTCCAGGCATAAGTACGATGTCGGTTATGTTCCGATGCTGCTGTCCGCCGAGTTTGACGTGAGTCCCGTTGTGACTGTGGGCGTTCAGGGTAACTACAAGCGGCTTTTCAGTTGCGATAACGCTCCAAAGGGGATCGGTACCGCCTCAGTGGTCTTGAGACTGAATATTCTTGGATCAAAATCCGGCTACAAGAGTACCGGACGCAAGTTGCGTGAGTCCGAACTCGCTTTGGCCGCGATGACCGTGTCCGGCGCGGCCGCCAAGGCGGATTGTGAGGCTTCAGGTAAGGCCAAGGACGAGGCTCTCGCGTCTGCTATGAGCGAGAACGCTTCGCTGAAAGAGCGGGTTGATGCCCTTGAGAAAGAGAACGCCGGGCTTAAGGCGCGCCGCACAAGTGAGACTCTTGAGAAACTTACCGTTCAGTTCTCCAATGACAGTTTCAGGCTCAGCGCTGCCGCGAAGGCTGACCTTGACGCTTTCGCTGAACGTATGAAGGCTTTGAATGAAACCGAACTTGTCGTTGTCGGAGAGGCTTCCGCTACAGGTGCCAGCGGACATAACCAGCGGCTCAGCGAACTGCGCATCGAGACTGTGCTGGACTACCTGCGGAAGCAGGGCGTAGATTGCAGCCGGGCTTTCCGCCAGCCTCTCGGCGATTCCGGTAAGGACGCTTCCGACTCAGCCCGCAGGGCGACTGTCCTTGTTGTTTCCCGTGGCGAGTAAATGACGGATAATTAACCTGTTGGATGAATCTGCTCCCGTCTGTCACAGATATGAGTATATTCACAGATATGAGTATATTCATTCGATGTTATTGACAATATTCATTTTTTTATTAATAGGCGAAAGCCACTGAAAACCGATTGTATGAAAAGATTTCTTCTAACCCTGTCCGTCTGTTCGCTGGTGGCGGCGGTTGCCTCGTGTGAGTATTACTCCCCGGACATCAGATTTGAACAGACGATCACGAATGACTACACTGAGATTGTTAAGGCTTTGCAGGACCAGACAATGAGTATCTCAAAGAGATTGGAGCTTTTGGAGGAGGCCTTGAAAAGTCAGACCATGACTCTTTCGGAGAAGATGGATCTTCTTGATGAGGCCTTGAAGAACCTTTCCCTGACACTTTCCCAAAAGATGGAACTCTTGACGAAGGCCTATGAGAACGGAGTCCTCAAGTACGAGGAGATGACCGGCAGACTCATAGCCGAGATCAATTCAATGAACGTCACCACGGCGGAGAAGCTTGACGCTGTCAAGAAGGCGGTCGAGGCTCAGTCCGCTGACCTGTGCGCCAAACTTGACCTGATAGAGAAGGCTCTTGCCCTCATAGCCGAGAAGGCGGAAGAAGGGTTCGACAGCAACGCCGAGGCGATAGGCCTTGTTAAGGCGGCGATCGAGTCGCTCTCTGGTTCACTGGAGGAGAAACTTGCGGCGATCGAGTCCGCCGTCAAGAGCCAGACCACCGAGCTGAGCGCCAAGTTGGTGCTGATCGAGGGTGCGGTCAATGCCGGTTTTGCCGACAACGCGAAGGCGATAGGGCTTGTCAAGGATGCTGTCAATTCTCTGGAAGGGACGGTCGAGGATAAACTGACGGCGATAAGAAAGGCGATAAGGAACCAGACTGTGACCCTGTCGGGCAAACTGGAACTGATCGACGCGACGCTCAAGGCAGGATTCGCCGACAACGCGAAGGCTATCGGCCTTGTGGAGGATGCCATCGGATCCCTTGAGGGCACGGTGGAGACAAAACTGGACGTGATCAGGAGGGCGATCAACAAGCAGACAAAGGAACTGGGTCAGAAGATGAACCTGATCAGGGCTGCGGTAAAGAATGGCTTTGTCAAGAACGCCGAGGCGATTGATCTCGTGAAACAGGCTGTCGAGTCTCTCGAAGGGGCAATGGATGAGAAACTTGACGCGATCAACAAGGCGGTGGGCGACCAGACTGGCGCGTTGTCTGAAAAACTGGCGGCGATCGAGGGCGCTATCCAAGGCGGCCTTGTCGGAGAGGACAGCACGCTCGGCCTTGTGAAGAAGGCGATAGACGCCTTGAACGCGACGGCCGGCACGGCCAACGACAAACTGGACGCTATAAAAGATGCGATAGATTCTCCTATGTCAGGGCTTAACGTGAAGTTGGATGCGATAAAGGAGGCCGTGGCAAAGGGCTTGGCAAGTGTGACCGAGAAGCAGGATTTGATTCTGGCCGCGCTTAACAGTGAATCCTCTCATAATTTCACAGAAGACGAACTGATTGAGGTCGGGAATGACCATCTGTATGTGGACGCTTATTTCTGGAAGAATCATGCACAGGATGATTACGAAATAAATAAAGTGCTTAAAAAAATGCTCCCGCTCTGTTTCCCGGGCTCCTTTGAATTTGTCTATCGAAAGGATGGCGTTGACTATCCTCTTTCCGGGAACAAGGAGGGAAGTTCTTTCGGAAGGTTATATAATAAAAATTCTCATCCGAGTATAGATCCGCTGGATGAATTGATTCTGGCGGTGTCGTTGCGTGAAGATGGGAAACCTAACGTTTCGCCACTCAACGGGCATGATTGTTATTGCCTTCAAAAGGTGTATAAGGATGCGTGGTATGACTTTGGGGTAGCAAAAGGGGGAATGGCCAAAGATAAGGAGCTGAAGTGTATTGTTCCGGCCAGCAAGGACGACTCATTCGGAAGGCAGAACAGTACCGAGATACGTTATTCTGTCAGGCTCAAGGCGGAAAAGAAAGATGGTGTTTTCGGTTTCCGAGGTCTGCCGACCAAAAACTACATACTTGTCTTTGCCGACAAGTAAAAGTAATAATCCTCATCGTGGAGAGTAAATAACAGATACTAAACGCACTAAATGGATGTCCTCCTACCCGTTATGGGTAGGAGGACATTAGTTTAATATTATGATATTCAGATGATTGTCTTCCACGGCGAAACAGTGGTATGCTGGTGTAGTGCCACCATACCACTGTTCCCTACTCCCGGAAGCCTTTCGAGGCGCGGAGGAGGTGACGGAGTGAGCTGGTGAGCTCACGTGTCTCCTGAAGGAGGTTCAGATAGAGGTAAGCGACTGTGATATTCTCCTTGGAGGACTGCATCCTCTGCATCTGGGCCTCACGGGCCTCCTCAAGGCAATCCTTCAGCTCCTCGGCCTCACGGCGGACCTCATCGACTTCATCGTATGAGTCTGTCTGGAGAATCTTCTCGGTACGCCTGAGGATGAATAGAACCGTGTCCCTCAAAGGAATATATTCCTTGATCTGTTCTTTGCTCAGCGGAATGAAGTTGTTGTCCACGTGCTCTTCGCAAGGGTCGGCTATACGCCTCAGGCAGTACAGGATCTCCTCGCAGGAGTTTCTTCCGAGATGGAACCAGGTGTTCTTCTCCATCGCGACCTCAGGATCGATCCTGCGGAAGCCGATCATTTCCTTGCGGCGGC
>OHNM01000454.1_pt1 | contig 10691 bp, 11 predicted proteins | sample 1569661 | NCBI WGS metagenome assembly OHNM01 (sample SAMEA3879508, study PRJEB24766) | human gut metagenome | biome: human-associated habitat; feature: feces | place: USA | collected 1985/1987 | reverse complement strand
TTTGTTAACGGAAACAGCTTCACGAAGGAGCAATCGGAACGAAAACGAATCCAGTCATTCCGGTATTCTTCACCGGCAGCACGGTAATAAATCCTGCTTCCTGGTGTATACAGAATAGCAGAATTGGCGGCTGTCCGCATTAGTCTTCCGTCTATGAGCAGCTCCGAGGGAGAGTCGAAAAGAAGCAGAAGATAGCCTGTAAAGCCATTCGGAACATCATATATAAAATCTGAGGGGTGAACGGCACTGTAGCCGACAAATTCAATTTCAGTCATCTGGAATCTCCGTTCTGATACATCAGAGGATATATCAATTTTCTTATAGTATAAATCATTGGAAACTTTAGATCAATGCGATAGTATCAGATTAATATGGCAATCGTCATCAGAGAGCTGCGGATCGTGCAGCGGTCAGACATCGGATGCGTGACTGCATAGGAACATGATTTAGAAGAAGGAGATACATGCATGGTAAATTTGGGTGGAGCAACAGAGAATGACAGAAAAAAGATCGTGATTAGAAAGGATTCAAAGGCCTTTTTTCACAATAATGTAGATTATTGTGTGGGAACCGGAAGAATGGGGCTTGCATTGACAGAAGAATATCAGGAGGAGCTGCGCCTGGTTCAAAAGGAAATCGGATTTAAGCATATCCGGGGACATGGATTATTCTGTGATGATATGGCGATCTTTCAGACCTATGAGGAGGATGGTAAGGTAAGGGTCGAGTACAACTATACTTATCTGGATAGAGTAATGGATGCCTATAAGAAGGTGGGGCTGAGACCTTTTCTTGAACTGGGTTTTATGCCTAAAAAGTTGGCAAGTGGAAGCCAGACTATCTTTTACTGGCAGGGAAATACCACTCCTCCAAAAGATTATGATATGTGGTGTAATATGGTGCGTTCATTGCTGCGGCATCTGATGGGACGCTATGGAGAAGAGGAAGTTATTCAATGGCCCATTGAAGTATGGAACGAGCCCAATCTTTGCGGCTTCTGGGAAAATGCGGATATGCAGGAATATTTTAAGCTGTTCCATAGAACCTTTGATGCCATAAAGGAAGTGAATCCGGGATTCCGTGTAGGAGGCCCTGCTGTTTGTGGAGGAACGGATGAGAAATGGATTCAGGCATTTATGGAATATTGCCATGAGAATCACATACCTGTGGATTTCGTAACCAGACATCATTACACCATTGATCCGCCGGAATATATTGGACATTATGCATATTCTGAACTGATGAAGGCAGAGGACGGCTTTGCCAATTTAAAAACAACCAGAGATATTATTGACAGTTTCCCGGAATATAAGGGTCTGCAGATTCATATCACGGAGTTCAACAGCTCCTATACTCCTCAGGGCGTCATTCATGATACAAACCTGAATGCGGCCCTTATAGCACAGCAGCTTTCCAGATTGGGAGATGTGAATGAATCCTATTCCTACTGGACATTTGGTGATGTGTTTGAAGAGCTGGGAGTTCCTTTTACACCATTCCACGGCGGCTTTGGACTGGTTGCCAATGGCTGTATTACCAAGCCGACCTTCTGGACATTTGCTTTTTACAAAAAGCTTGAGGAAAGTGAAGCCAATTGTGTATATAAGGATGACAATATTGTCGTTTTGAAACGTGCAAACGGTGATTATCTAGGTGTAGCCTGGAATATTGCCCGTAAAAGTGCAGAACAGGGTAAAGAAAAAATGCTGTTGGAGTTTACATTTCCGGCTGAACAGGAGGAGTACTGCTTCCTGACTAAGACGGTAGATGAGGAAACATGTAATCCCTTGAAGGTATGGCATGATATGGGAGAACCTGCCAATCTGAGTGAGGAACAGACGAAGCTGATTCGGGAATCATCCAGACCTTTTGTAAAAACAGAGCGTAAAAAGCAGGAGGACGGAAATATCTGCGTAGAGCTTCCTGTAAACGAAAACGGTGTGGTTTATTTCGAACTGAATGCCGGAAAGGTGAATCCGGATCGAGGATATGACTATGATCGTGTGGTCAGCTTGAAGGCTTAAACCAGCACCCAGTAATTTGCTTTATGAAACAATGTACATGGATTAGGCTTGCAAAGGAGGATATCAAAGTGAAAAAACAAGCGTTTAACCCATATTTACCGTCCTGGGAGTATATTCCGGACGGAGAACCTTATGTTTTTGGCGATCGCGTATATGTTTACGGATCCCATGATTACTTTAACGGATATGTTTTCTGCATGGGAGACTATGTGTGCTGGTCAGCTCCGGTCGATGACCTGGGCAACTGGAGATATGAGGGTGTGATTTATCCGAAGACAGCCGATCCGCTGAACCCGGAAGGCAAAATGTGTCTGTATGCCCCGGATGTTACGGTGGGACCGGACGGAAGGTACTATCTTTATTACGTGTTGGACAAGGTTTCGGTAGTTTCAGTTGCTGTATGTGATACTCCGGCAGGAAAGTACGAATTTTATGGCTATGTTCATTATGAAGATGGCACACGTCTGGGCGAAAAGGAAGGTGATGAGCCCCAGTTTGACCCGGGGGTTCTGACGGAAGGAGATGTGACATATCTTTATACCGGATTTTGCGGAAAAGGTGATAAATCCCGTACCGGAGCTATGGTTACGGTGTTGGGAGCAGATATGCTGACGATCAGGGAAGCTCCGGTGTTTGTGGCCCCTGGCTGTGAATATGGTGCCGGTACCGGATTTGAGGGACATGAGTTTTTTGAGGCACCTTCCATCCGTAAAGTAGGTGACACCTATTATTTTGTCTATTCATCCATATTAATGCACGAATTATGTTATGCCACCAGCAAGAATCCTACTAGGGACTTTGTCTATGGCGGAGTTATTGTCAGCAATTGTGATCTGCACATCGATACCTACAAGCCGGCAGATATGCCAACAGCTTACGGTGCCAATAATCACGGAAGTATTGTGCAGATCGGAGAGGACTGGTACATTTTTTATCACAGGCATACCAATAATACCTGGTACAGCAGACAGGGATGTGCTGAAAAACTGCAGATTATGCCGGACGGCAGTATTCCACAGGTAAAAATTACCTCCTGCGGTTTAAATGGAGGTCCGCTTGAGGGTAAAGGCGAATACCCCGCTTATCTTGCATGTAATCTGTTTACCGATACCCCATCAGTTTATGTGGGCGAAGGGAATTTTCCACGAGTAATGCAGGACGGCAGGGATGGAGACGAAGAAGTTGGATATATTGCCAATATTACAGATTCAACTACCATCGGCTTCAAATATTTTGACTGCCATGATATTCGTGAAATCAGTATTTGGATTCGGGGCTATGCAGATGGCACTTTTGAAGTAAAGACAGCATGGGATGGAGAGGTACTGGCGACATTAGAGGTTCAATATACCAATGTCTGGGAAAAGTATACCGCACCGATTACGATTCCGGATGGAATACAGGCGCTTTACCTGACCTATCGCGGTAACGGAAATGCTGCATTAAGATCATTTGAGTTATCATAATCTATGTTATTGCATATACAGGCAGTGATCAAAACTCTTGGAATGTAAAAAAGGAGACTACAATGAGCAAGTTAAAGATTAAAACAAAGGAAAGACGATTTGAGACAGCCAGGGATTTATACGGAATCTTTTTTGAAGACATTAACCGTGCCGGAGACGGAGGACTTTATCCGGAAATGCTTCGAAACAGAAGCTTCGAAGATTCCGTTTTACCGGAGGGTTATATACAGCAGGAGGATGGCATCCATGTAAAAACCGTATCCGGATGGCTGGATGAGTTTTGCAACGGAGAAGGCTTATGCCGCTGGGTAAAGGGCAACAATATTCCGGAGACAGAAATACCGGCATGGTATACACACAATGCAAAGATGGAGCTGGAACTGACGGATACCCTGAATGAACATCGGGACGCAGCTCTGCGTATGCAGTTTGAAAAGGACGGATCTCTGACTAATACCGGTTACTGCGGTATATCCGTAAAGGCTGGAGAAAGTTACTCTTTGTATTTATTTGCAAAAGCAAAGGAAGAAATAGGACTGGACGTAGCGATCGAATACCAGGGAAAAGTACTGGCTGGAAACAGTCTGGTGGTTTCCGGTCAGGAGTATACAAGATATGACATGAAGCTGACAGCAGCTGAGGATTGTCACGAGGCACAGCTTACTATTTCCTGCAAAGAAGGCGGAGAGATTCTGCTGGGATTTATTTCACTAATGCCTGACAATACCTACATGGGGCATGGACTCAGAACAGATCTTGTAGAAAAGCTTAAGGAAATGAGTCCAAAGTTTATGCGTTTTCCAGGAGGCTGTATTGTGGAAGGAACGACACCGTCCACAGCGATGAGATTTCGGGATACGGTAGGTCCGGCATGGGAAAGACCCAGTAAGCTGTTTGTATGGCATTACAGAAGTACATTAGGACTTGGCTTTCATGAATATCTGCAGCTTTGCGAGGATCTGGGGATGGAGCCCCTGTATGTATGTAACTGCGGAATGACCTGTCAGGGAAGAAAGAGTGTCCTTCTGGAAGGAGAGGCTCTTGATGAAATGGTACAGGATACACTGGATGCCATTGAATATGCTATCGGCTCTAAGGAAAGCAAATGGGGAAGGCTTCGTGCTTCTATGGGGCATCCGGAACCCTTTAAAATGACCTATCTGGAAATTGGTAATGAAAACTGGGGTCCGGATTATGAAAAGCGATACAACATGATTTATAAGAAGGTAAAGGAACTGTATCCCCAGATTAAAACCATAGCCAATGAGCATGTAGAGAAAAATGGTTGTCCTGCCGAGTGCGTGGATGAACATTTTTACAGTACGACAGAGTTCTTTGCAGAACGTGTAAATTATTATGATGACTACGATCGTAAGGGACCAAAAATCTTTGTAGGAGAGGTGGCTGTAAACGAAGGCAACTATATGGGACAGTTGTATGCGGCTTTGGGAGAAGCGGCTTTCCTTATGGGTATTGAGAAAAATCAGGATATCGTAACATTGGCCTCTTATGCTCCATTATTTGAAAATGTAAATTACAGAGCGTGGTATCCTAATCTGATTCGTTTCAATAATCATCAGAGCCTTGGAATTCCTTCTTATTATGTCTGGAAAATGTTCGGTCAAAATCGCGGAGAATATGTGGTGCGATCCGAAGATGAGGGAGGACGTGTTTATCGTCCGAGAACCGGAATGGCATCTTTAAAATCCAATAAGGAACTTCGCTTCAGAAATCCCATTTGGAATGGAGAAGAAGCAAAGATTACTCATGAATTAATGGGACATGTGCAGGATACAGAGGATGGCTGCCTGCTTCAGCTTCCGGATGAGGAGCAGAAAAAGGAATTTCACAGTATTCTGGAATGGGCTGATGAGACCAAGAGCTTTGTGGTATTTGGAGAAGAAGACCAGACTTATGGAAGATTTGAGACCGATATTTTTGTTGAGGAAAATGCTTACTTCGAGTTGGGTATATTCAGTGCCAGGGTGGTTCGTTCCTATTATGAGGAGCAGCTCGTGATTACGGCCGGAGTGGAAAAAGAATGGGATGCAGCTCTGGTGCGTCCGTTCCTTTGGAAGGTTAATGGAGGACAATGTTCACTGGAAGAGTTTGGCTTTATGCATGACAACAAGCTGACTGAGGACTTTGCTATTTCAGTAAGACCGGGAGAATATCACCGCTTTGGATATGAAACGGACGGGAAACAGATTCGCCTGTATGTTGATGGTGAGCTTCAGAAGGAAATTTCGATTCCCTACGGACCTGCTTTTGTTTCGGTAGTAACTGACACCAAGGACGAAATCATTATTAAGGCGGTTAATTTTGCAGGAGATGTGGATCCGGTTTCCATTACACTGGACTGTCAGGTACAGGGCGACTATACCGTAACACTTCTTAGCGGTGAAAAGGGGGATGAAAACAGCTTTGAAGAGCCGGAGAAGGTGAAGAATATTACCGTGAATATGCATGGCGCTTCCTCAGAGTTCGTATACGAGGCACCGCCATATTCTGTCAGTGCTTTGCGATTGAAGAAGTGCGAAGCGTTTTAGAGGTTGACGCTGAACAGAAGATAAGAGAATAGAAAGACAAAACGGGCACCGAGAACTAAATCTATCCAAGCACCCAATGGAGATAACTAAAGTGTAGGATAAGATTTAGGTTGTCAATGAATGTAAAAATGTTTTTCTTGCTTGAAGAAAACAGGCCTGACGAAGTATCGCTCAGATTAGATTAAAAATTCTAGTCTGGGCGATTTTTTCGTTCAGGGAAAAGGAGGAAGTGTCATTGACAGAAAAGACGGATATCAGAGATTCGGATGAAAAAGTAGTTGAAATTGAAATGGAACGTTTAAGAACTTTTATGAATCATCCATTCAAGGTGATCGGTGACAGTCAGATGATTGAACTACAGGACAGTATTAAGAAATATGGAGTTCTTAATCCATTGATCGTCCGGCCGAGGAAAGAAGGTTACTATGAAATTATTTCAAGTCACAGAAGGAAATATGCAGCAGAGCGACTGGGCTATTAAGAAAATTCCTGTGATTATCCGCATGATGCAGGATGATGAAGCTGTAGTAACTATGGTGGATTCCAATTTACAGAGAGAGCAGATTACACCAAGTGAAAAAGCATATGCCTACAAGATGAAATATGATGCCATTAAAAAGAAAGCAGGCAGAAAGAATTGTGGTCAAGTTGACCACAATACAGGAAAGAGAAGTATTGATGTGATCGGAGAACTTTGCGGAGACAGTGCAAAGCAGGTCCACTAATGAAAATATGCGAACCTTTAGAAATTGTAAAAAAATTAGCACCGTTTAAAGTGCTAATCTTCATAATGATATTTACATGAGTATATAATCAGATTTTGGATGTTATCCATATAGTAAATTAATCTATGCTCATCGGTAATGCGTCTGCTACATGCTTTTCGGTGTTTTAATGGTTCTGGCTTACCAATTCCGGTTAAAAGCCCATTGCGGTCAATATCCTTAATAAGCTCATTGATCCGCTTAACCATTTTTTTATCTTCCCTCTGCCATTCGGTGTATTGCTCCCAAGCAGTAGGAGTAAATACTATATTCATTTATTCGTATGCCTCCAATTCTTCAATGGACTTAGTAACAAAACCACCTGCCTCAGCCTCTGCCATAGATTTATCAAGCATAGCAAGATACTCAGCGTTTCGCTTGGCTTTCATCATTTCGTTGTATTCAGCTTCGGAAAGCATAACAATATTTTCGTTCTTGGGTCTTGATATAATTAATGTTTCACCATTAAAAACCTTATCACATAAACTCTTGAAATTATCTCTAACATCCATGCTCTTTACTGCTAACATATAAAACACTCCTTTCCGTACATAAAAACGTATGGTTTTACGTACTTTAATTATATGCTATTATTATCTCCATGTCAATAAATTTAATGTATTCACTTTCTGGCTACTTTGGATTTTGAATGACAGATATTGAGAAAATGGGCGATAGAAGCAAGTGTCTACAAATTGTCTACTTGTGACCCTTTTTGTAACTGATTTTGTCAATGCCGATATTAACCAGACCATCAAGTCTTCTTGAGCGCTCCGGTTCTAAATCGTGAAGAGCACGATTGACACAGCGGCCTACAGTTTCCCAGTCCACTCTCATGAAGTATGATGTGGTACTTCTTGGAAGATAGGATGCAAACCATGCAACGGTAAGGTCGAAATCCTTGGTAAATCTACTACCTGGATATGCCCATGGAACTTCGGCAACATATACCCCATGTTCAAGGCAGATGATACGATGCGTCTGGTATTCAACTTCGACCAGAATACCACCCCAGTCCAGCCCCCTCCAAGTGGTTGGTCTGCTGGAATGTTTGTCATAAGCAGGACATGACTTGTGACAGAAAGGGCAGTCATTCTCATGCCATTTATTAGGTCTGGATTTGATACGGATGTGTTTCACGCCATCCTCATCAGAGTAAAGATTAAAATTTTCTATCAAGAGAATAAAGTATTGACAAAATTTTGTGGGGTGGGGTAGGATGATGGTAAAAAATTCCAAAACATAACGCATTGGCGCTTTTCGCAGAAAGAAGAAAAATAAACATGAAAAAGAGAAAGAACTTGGGAAAAAAGTTAGTAACAATGTTAGTGTCTGTAGGCTTTTTTGCAGTTTTGATTACAGTCTTGAATTTAATGGCATTACAAGCTATTCGAGGAAAGAATAATGTGCTTATAGAACAGTTTGAACAATATGAAGAAGCAGTGAAAAATAATGATACCGCGGTTTTTGAAACAGCAAAAGGAGAAGTGGCAGAAGCCATCAGACATAGCAACTACAGAATAAATGGAAGCATCATTTTTGATCTTGCACTTGTGGTAGCTAATATTATTGTAATCGTACTTCTTTCGATTGTTATTAATAAGTCCATTGTTCGTCCAGCAAAAAGAGCAAAGAATGATTTGGATGATATCATTTTAGGTATAGAATCAGGACAGGGTAATCTTACGTTAAGAGTATTTGATGAAACCAGTGATGAAATTGGTCAGCTTGCAAATGGTGTCAACCATTTTATTGAAACATTACAAAATCTTATGGTAAAGATTCAGAGTGTATCAAAAGATATGAAAAAATCTTCCTATCTTGTACAAAATGAGGCGGAATCTTCAAATATGAGTGCATCCAATGTGAGTGCAACATCGGAAGAACTTGCAGCATCCATGGAAGAGGTATCTGCTTCTCTATATGATTTAGCCCAAGGATGTAATAATCTGCTGGAGAAAATGGCAGGCATGAATGAGGATGCTAAGAACTCTGCAATGAAGTTGCATGAAGTGAAGCTTACTGCAGAAAATAGCTATAAAGAAGCGATTGCATCAAAAGAAAAAACAGTAGAAACATTTGATGGCATTCAAAAGGATGTCGCGGAGGCAGTAGAAGCATCTAAGTCTGTAAATGAAATTGCAAAACTTACAGAAAATATCTTAAATATCGCAGCACAGACAAATCTTCTAGCACTTAATGCATCGATTGAAGCAGCAAGAGCAGGGGAAGCAGGCAGGGGCTTTGCCGTTGTTGCAGATGAAATCAGACAGCTTGCAGATAGTTCACGTGAGACAGCAAACAATATTCAGGAAATCAGTGGAAAAGTTATTGAGGCAGTAAACAATCTGTCTGGAAATGCAACGGAAATGATTCGTTTTGTAGATGAAAAGGTAGCACTTGATTATGACAACTTTGTAAAAATTATTGGAAATTATGATGCTGATTCTGATCAGGCAAGTAATACATTTAACGAGTTTGCAGTTAAGTCAAAAGATAGCTTAGGTACAATGAATGATATGAATGAAGGTATCAATAACATTTCTATAGCGATTGAAGAATCTGCAAAAGGTGTTACAAACGTAGCACAAGAGATATCACAACTTGTAACAGCAATTTCAGCAATTACAGTGCAGGCGGACGAAAATAAGAACCTTTCGGAAGATTTATCGGATGAAGTAGCAAAATTTGAAAAAGTTTAACTAACAGATTTTTATTATGAGAAAAACTGTATTAGGTAAATAACCCGCACTAACTAAAAATGAATGCCAGAATAAGCACAAAGGCATAGCCCCATTACGGGTTCTATGCCTTTGCGTTTTCCGGAAGCAGCATCCGGTCGTCGATATAGTAATCACAGGAAATCTTCCGGCTGTTGTGTCCATAGAATTCGATGATTTCCGGAAGATTGTCATTAACTGCATCAAATTCAAGATTCTGTTCCCGGCACCATTCGACAGCTTTCGACAGAGCTTCGCCGGCGCGGCAAGTCCAGAGAATGAGTTTATTGCCATTACGTTTCCATTCCTGGAGATATTCAATACCAGTGAGCGCAAAGTTTATATACCGGGATTTGTGGCACAGTGCCTTATTGATATAAAGAAGGAACAGGATGAGGTAAAGGAGGCGCTTGGCAGTGAGTATACCGATTACAACCTGATAATGGCGACCACTTTTGGAATGCCAATCAATGGCAGTTATATTCGTGACCAGATGCAGAAAGTAATTGATAAAGAAGGGCTTCCGGATGTGGTTTTTCATAGTCTGCGCCATACAAGTGTCACATACAAACTGAATGAGCAGAAAGAGGAAGAAAATAAGATTACCATACCGGAGGGAGTAGGTCCCGAACTGCTGATGAAAGTACTTGGCAATCCGGAGATGGCGGCTTTGCTTACTTCTCTGGCGAAGACAATGAAAGTATAAATATAGAAGAACGATATTGTGTGGAGTAAGAAATCTATGCAGTATCGTTTTTTTCGTTTCTTGTAAAAAAATTTGTAGTTATTTGTAAGAATTTGTCGAGAAGTGCCATGTATATAATGTAGGGAGGTTTTAACATGACCAAAGACGAAGAAATCAGAATGATAAATGAAAAACTGGATTTTTATGTAATGGAGGCAAGTGATGAGGAGTTCGATACCGAAGAGGTACGGAAATTTGTGAAGCGATTAGATGAATTGGATCCCATACCATTGCCGTGGAAATCGGATGAGGAAGCATTGAAAGACTTCTGGGATTATTGTGAAGAGAGACAGAGGGAAGAACATATAATAGCAGAGATGAAAATTAAGGGTTGAGAAGTCAGTGCCTTTGGAAAAAGTATGTGGTAAAATATATATACGAGAAGTCTATAAATCGTTAAGGAAAGAATCGAAGGTGGTGCAA
>OHNM01000447.1_pt1 | contig 10753 bp, 6 predicted proteins | sample 1569661 | NCBI WGS metagenome assembly OHNM01 (sample SAMEA3879508, study PRJEB24766) | human gut metagenome | biome: human-associated habitat; feature: feces | place: USA | collected 1985/1987 | reverse complement strand
TATGGCCAGGAACAGCATGGCCAGCGCTCCCGCCATATTCCTTAGTTGATTGGAAAATGCCATCATTTTAGTGTTTTTTCTTTGCGGTGCGAATTTGGCTTTATTTAACGAAAAAACGATTTCGATTCATTCCAATTAAGGATTTGAATAGCCCAAAACGTTTAAGAAATCCGATTTTGGAACAATACTGTCGTTATTGGAACAATTCTTTCCTTATGTTTGACTAACTTCGGCATCAAATAAACAATGGTCATGAATTTCCTGCATCGCTCGTGCATTATTTTATCCTTTTTCTGGACAGCTCTGTCGTTCTCTCAGAGTCCCTCTGTTTATTTCAACAGGCTCACGATGGAGAATGGTCTTTCGCACAATTGTGTCAACAAGGCGATAGAGGACAAGAATGGATTCATCTGGTTTGCCACAAGCGAGGGCCTCAACCGCTACGACGGGAAGAACTTCAAGTCATTCACATTCTCCGACAGTGGGCAAGACACCACACCAGTAAGTTCTTTCGTGTCTTTGATGGAGGACGATTCCGGACTGTTCTGGGTCGGGACAATCTCAGGATTGTACATATTCAATCCCCAAAAGGAAACTTTCATTCCGATGGAAAAGGCAACCGCTGACGGAAAGAGGATCACGGACAAGATCACCGACATCGCGAAAGGAAAGGACGGAGACATCTGGATAGCCGACTACTCTCACGGAATATTCAGGTATAACACCAAAAGAGACGAACTCAAGTGCTATTGCTCCGGCAAAGGAACATTGGCCGTGGATGAGGTGCTGACCATCTGTTGCGACAACGACAGCACCATCTGGGCCGGCACGATCGGCTACAACTCGGCAGGATTGAACCGGTTCGACGAGAAGACTGACTCATTCGTGCTGTACAACACGCTGTACAAAAGCGGTGTCAATAAGATAGTGGAAAGCAGCACAAATGACTTGCTGATCGGAACGCCAAAGGATGGTGTGTTCACATTCAACAGGGTGACCGGAGAATCCGATCTGGTCTTTACGGTTCCTGACAAGGACATGTTCGTCAACGACATACTGGTAGCGAAGGATAAAATCTGGATCGGGACAGGTGACGGACTTTACGTCTATGACAGGAAAACCGCCGACATCCGAGTGTTCAAATCGGATCTGACAAAGAAGAACACCTTGTCAAGCAATGAGATAACAAGCATCCTGAAGGACCATAACGGCGGGTTATGGTTCTGTACCTTGTCAAGAGGAGTAAACTATCTTCCAGACAATTACAACGACTTTGAACTCTATCCGTGCTCCTACGGAAACGGGTTCAATGACGGACAGATCAAATCATTCGCCCAGGACAACGACGGAAATGTCTGGTTCGCCACCGACAAGGGGCTTGTGAAGTTTTCTCCAAAGACAAGGAGTTTCAACCAAGACCCGCTCAAAGGAGTCCAGCTTTCCGGAAAGAACATCAATCTTATACTCATCAACGACAACACGCTTTGGGTCGGCTACATGGGTAAAGGTCTGGACGAGATCGACCTGAAGACGCACAATCTGAAAAAATACCCTACAGAGCGGTCTGACACAGAGAACGCACTCAACGACAACAGCATCATGTCATTGTTCCTAAGCTCTGAAGGGAACATGCTTGTCGGAACCACAAGAGGAGCTAATGAGATCCACACGAAAAGCGGCGTGGTTGATGTGTTGATCACCCGTGACAACAATGAACTGATCAGCGACATCATCGAGGATGACGAACAGAATTTCTGGATGTCCTGCTACAACAACGGAATCTACTGGTACAATCCAAGGACGAAAAAATGGAGCATGTTCCGCCACACGGCGGGAGACCCGGACAGTCTGTGCGGCAATCAAATCACCGGGCTGTTCAAAGACAGCAAAGGAAATGTCTGGATACACACAGAAGGCAAAGGAATATGCCGTTACGACCATGCGACCCAAAGGTTCACATCGTACACAACCGAAGACGGACTACCTAACGATGTCATAGAGAAAGTCTTGGAAGATAATTCCGGGAAAATATGGATATCCACCAACAACGGCTTATCATGCTTTGACCCGGCGAATGAATGCTTCACGAACTATTCATTCGCTGGAGGCCCACTATCAAACCAATTCCTGCACCAATCCGGCATGAAAGATCACGATGGATTCATGTACTTCGGCACATCGGAGGGATTCCTGAGATTCCGGCCGGAAAGCCTTAACGCACAGCAGCATGACGCCCCTATCTTCTTCACGGATCTGTTCATCGACAACCAATGTGTAAAAGTTGGTGGCAAAGGGGCTTCATTGGATAAATCCATAGTCTGCGCTGACAAGATCGTCATCAACCACAGACAGAATTCCATCAGGCTGTCATTCGCCGAGCTGGACTGGTGTCCTTCCCGCACAAGTCAATTCTGCTACAAACTGGAGAACTATGACAGCGATTGGATTCCGGCACACGACAACCAAATCTACTATTCCAATCTACCGAGCGGAAAGTATCGTCTGACCATCATCAATGCCAAGAACATCAAGCGGGCGGACAAATCAAACTCTCGCAGCGTCACAATCATAGTCAAACCTAGTCCTTGGCTTGGCAGACCGGCATGCCTTACCTATCTTGTGTTAGGACTCGCCGTGATCTTCTTGATCATCAAATCCTTGTACAAAAGACAGACAGAGAAGAAAAAACGAATGATGGAAGAACTCAAGGCTGATGAGGAAAAGGCAGTCTATGACACCAAGCTTGCGTTCTTCACAGGAATAGCCCATGAGATAAGAACACCGCTGTCTCTCATAGTGGCTCCTTTTGAGATCATTTCATCACCGAAAAGCACAGAAGAGGAGAAAGCGTCATGCATCGATGTCATGAAAGAGAACCTCAACAGGCTGACCGAACTGACAAGGCAGATGCTCGATCTCTCTATCATAGAGCAGGAAGGATTCATCCTCAACAAAGTGCCTACCGACATCAACGACTTGGTGGAAACCGTCCTCAAATCGTTCAGAATTTCCCTCCAACGCAATGAGGTCCACATCGAGAAGCAACTTTGCGAACCACATGTCATAGCGAGCGTGGACAAAGAGGAGTTCATCAAGATTGTCAGCAACCTTCTCAGCAACGCCGCAAAGTACTGCAAAGGAAACATCAAGATAACACTTGAGAAAGAAGACAACATTTTCAGACTGAAAGTATGGAACAACGGTTCTTCGATCGAGCCGGAGTTCCGGGAGAAGATCTTCGAGACTTTCTACCAGGTACCTGGCAGTCAAAAACTTGGCGGAGTCGGTGTTGGTTTGTCCTTGGTCAAGAAATTTGTAGGAATGCACAATGGCAGTGTCTATGTGAACCCTGAAACAGAATCAGGTACAGAGATGGTGGTTGAGATCCCTTTGGGCAACAATGACATCGAATATCCGGAAGAACGTACTGAAAAGGACATCCAGGATGAGGACAGTGTCAGCACGACCTCGAAAAAGGCTTCCGTGATGGTGGTTGACGACAACAAAAGCATGGTCCGATTCCTTAAGAAGCTTCTTGGCAGACAGTTCAGGGTCATCACGGCAGAGGATGGGACATCGGCCATCTCGATGCTCAGGCAACATCCTATAGACCTCATGATTTCAGACGTGATGATGTCAGACCTCGATGGAATCTCATTGTGCCGTTTGGTCAAAAACCATGATGAGTTCAAGCACATCCCTGTAATTCTTCTGACAGCGAAAACCGACCTTGAGTCAAAAGTTGCCGGAATAGACGCCGGAGCGGAAGCGTACATTGAGAAACCCTTCTCCGCGAAACTGTTGATAGCGCAGATCAACAACATACTAACAAACAAAAGAGTGCGTAAAAAGATCGTCGAGGACACTTCCCTCAAGATAGCAAACGAGGACAATTTCACGGCGAAGGACGAGATGTTCGTCAAAAAACTGTACGAAACCATCAACAACAACCTTTCCGATCAGAATCTTGATGTGAACTTTCTGTCGGAAAAACTGCACATAAGCCGTTCGAACCTCTACAGGAAAATCAAGGAAACGACCGGAATGAGTCCAGGTGAGCTGATAAAGGACATCCGGCTTGAGAAAGCCGCAACGATGCTGAGCGAAGGCAAAATGAGGATCAATGAGATCAAAGACATGGTTGGATACTCCTCATCATCCTACTTTGCCAAGAATTTTCTCAAAAAATACGGTGTGCTTCCAAAAGACTACATTAAAAAGCAATGAATATGAGAAAGCAATCAAACGGACTAGCGTTCAGTATGGTTCTGGCAGCATTATTTGGAATCTTTTTCAATGATGATCTTTCCGCGCAGGAAAGACTGATCACAGGCATGCAATGCGAGCATCTTGAAAATCCTATCGGACTAGACACTGATAAGCCTCGTTTTTCCTGGGTGCTTCCTGAAGGCACAGTCTCACAGACCGGTTACGAGATAATTGTCGGCACGGACTCGTCTTCCGTGATGAACGGAGCAGGGAACGTCTGGAACTCAGGATTGGTAAAATCAAACAAAGTGCTTGCTGAATATGCCGGGACCGCACTCATGCCTTACACAAGGTACTGGTGGAAGGTTTCGGCCCAAAACGAGAACGGAGAGACCATAACCAGTCCCGCAGCCTTTTTCGAGACAGGTCTGATGAGCATGTCTGAATGGAAAGGCTGGTGGATAACAGACACCAAGGACTTGGAATCAAGGCCTGCCGGCGCTTTCCGTAAAGACTTCGGCACCCACGGCAGGATCGCCTCCGCTAAAGCCTACATCGCGGCGGCTGGATTCTTTGAACTCTATGTGAATGGAAAGAAAGTCGGAGACGAGCGGCTGGAACCTGATTTCACCAGATATGACAGAAGGACACTCTACATCACCAAAGATGTGACAGATCTTGTAAGAAATGGTGGAAACACGATAGGAGTCCTGATGGGAAACGGATGGTACAACCATCAATCGGTAGCCGTATGGGACTACGAGACAGCCCCTTGGAGACACCGTCCGTCTTTCTGCCTTGATCTTCGCATAACCTACGAAGACGGCACGGCACAAACAGTGATCTCAGACAAGACTTGGAAGACACATCTGTCAGAAATCGTGTTCAATAACATCTACACGGCAGAACACACAGACGGAAGACTTGCCATGGGAAAATGGTCGGAACCAGGCTATGACGACTCCGGGTGGAGCAATGTGAAACTTACAGTGTCTCCATCGGAGACGATTGTAGCGCGTCAAATGAGGCCCGTAAGGGATGTAGACACCCTCAAGGCTGTCTCTGTGACAAAACTCTCCGATAAAGACTATATTTTTGATTTCGGACAGAACATCTCCGGAGTCACAGAACTGAGGATCAAAGGGGAAAGAGGCATGACAGTGTCTCTCAAACATGGAGAATTCCTTAAAGATAACGGACACGTCTCAACTGAAAACATCGACTACTTCTACCATTCTGACACACTCAAGGAACCGTTTGCCACCGACATATTCACTCTTGGAGGAAATGGCGATGAGTCGTTCAGGCAACGTTTCGGCTACAAAGGGTTCAGGTATGTGGAAGCGTCAATTGACAGGCCTGCTGTACTTGACGAAAACAATCTCACGGCATATTTCGTCCACAGTGACATTCCCACAAAAGGTCACATACACACGTCCAGCGAGATCATAAACAAGCTTTGGAAGGCATCTTGCTATTCCTACCTCAGCAACCTTGTAGGCTATCCTACAGATTGCCCGCAAAGGGAGAAGAATGGCTGGACTGGAGACACAAACGCCGCCATGGACCTAGGCTTCTACAATTATGACCCCATCACAGTCTACGAGAAATGGATGGATGACCATAAGGACGCACAGCTGCCGAACGGAGTGTACCCGAACATCATTCCGTCTCCGGGATGGGGCTACGATTGGGCCAACGGCACTGACTGGACAAGCACGAACATCGCCGTTCCATGGAAAACATGGCTGTTCTATGGCGACGACCACCTTCTCAGGTCCATGTACAGCAACATGAAAGCCTACATGGACTACATAGAACGGACTTATCCTGAAGGCCTTACTGATTTGGGATTAGGCGATTGGATTCCTGTCAAATCCACATCGTCGGTCGAATTGACCTCATCTATATACTACTATGACGACGCTAGGATGATGGCGAGGATCGCAGCCATCACAGGACATGACGAAGATGTACTACACTACAAAGAGTTGGCTGAAAGAATCAAATATCTCATCAACAAAAAATATTTGAATCCCGACACCTCCATTTATGCTTCCGGAACAGAGACCGAACTGGCCATGCCGTTGTACTGGAACATCGTTCCAGAAGAGTACAGGCAAAAAGTCGCTGACAATCTTGCCGCCGTCGTTCGTGAAAAAGGTCTGGATGTTGGCCTTCTCGGCTCCAAGAATATCCTTCATGGGGCTATTGGCTAAAGAACGAAGGCACCACGTTCTATGAGAACTGGGATCTTACCAGAATCAAGGACCTCTCTCTCAACCACATGATGTTCGGAGAGATAAACGCCTGGTTCTACAAGTCTCTGGCAGGCATAACTCCTGACGAAAACCATCCAGGATTCTACAGGTTCAATGTCAAGCCAGGCTTCGCCAAGGGTCTCGATCATTTCGAGGCTTCCTTCCGGTCTCCCAACGGAGAGATCCGTTCAGAATGGATCAGAAAAAGGCGTACAATCACGTATTCAGTGACCGTTCCGTCAAATTCCATCGCTTATTTGACACTTCCTGATGGGGAAAGAGAACTCACATGTGGACGCTACACATTCAAGATCAAGCAATAGCACCGTACTTGCATAAAATTTGAAAGGGCCGCTGAGGAACAATCCCGTGCGACCCTTTGTCGTATTAAGTAAAATTAGATATTATTCAACTTTTCTTGCACCGTCGCTGATCACTACGTCGTAGAACTTAGGATCGTGACCGAACTTGGCAGGGAATTGCTCCTTGACCGCAGCGATGAACGCGTCGTAGAGCTCATCCTTCACGAGGTTGATCGTACAGCCTCCGAAGCCTCCGCCCATCACGCGTGAACCGGTCACCTCGCACTTGCGGGCAAGCTTGTTGAGGAAATCGAGTTCCTCGCAGCTGACCTCGTAGAGTTTGCTCAATCCGAAATGAGTCTGGTACATCATCTCGCCGACGATCTCGTAGTCACCTCTTTCAAGGGCGTCGCACACGTCAAGGACTCTCTGAACCTCTCCGATGACATATTCAGCCCTGAGAAAATCCTCCGCAGGAATCTCCTCACGAACCTCCTCAAGCCAAACTCTCTTGGCGTCGCTGAGGAACTCCACTTCCGGATGATTCTTCCTGATGGCCCTTGCGGCGTTCTCGCAGGACTCCCTCCTCTTGTTATACGCCGAAGAGGCCAGCTCATGTTTCACGCAAGAGTCAACAAGAACCAGTTTGTAGCCCTTTGGATCGAACGGAAAGTACTTGTACTCCAATGTTTTGCAGTTAAGACGGATGAGACTGCCTTTCTTTCCGAAAATCGAGGCGAACTGATCCATGATCCCGCACTTCACGCCGCAGTAGTTATGCTCTGTGGACTGGCCGATCTTGGCAAGGTCGAACTTGTCGATCTTGTTGTCGAACAGGTAGTTGATGGCATAAGCGAATGTGCTTTCAAGAGCCGCGGACGAAGACAGTCCGGCTCCGAGCGGAACGTCTCCGGCGAAGACAGTGTCAAAGCCCTCTACCTTTCCGCCACGCTTCACGGTCTCCCTGCACACGCCGAAGATGTAGCTGGCCCACTGCTGCTTAGGCTTGTCCTCCTCATTGAGTCCGAACTCGACATATTCATCATAGTCAAGCGAGAAAGCCTTTACTTTCTGCGTTCCGTTCAACTTGACCTCAGCCATGATTCCGCGATCAATGGCTCCAGGGAAAACGTAACCACCGTTGTAGTCAGTGTGTTCACCGATAAGATTGATGCGGCCAGCCGAAGCGAACACTTCGCCTTCAGCGCCGAAGAGAGTCTTGAATTTCTCTCTGATTCTTGTTTTCATTTCCATATTATGTGATTTTTTAAGTTTTGTTCGTTTAATGAAATCCTTTCGACCACAACGACCGAGACGGCTTCCAATGAGACAAATTTAACACTTTTTATTGATTATCTACCGAATCCTCACAACAATCGGACAATGATCACTCACTCCCCCTATGTAGCGTGGTCCAGAGTACGTCCGGAGCGGTTTTTCCCCAGAATGAGCATTGTCCCGCGTCATCAGAAACGGCAACCTCAAAACTTTCATTCCATGAATATGCCCGTTCAGCATAAGGTTCTCCGAAGCGAAGAACATGTCAATCATCTCCCATTTACCTGAATATCTTATCGTTCCCTCACCTCTTTCCGCCAACGGAGCCGCAATGTTCAACAAAGGATAAGGCTGTCCGTCAGTCAATATCCCGAAAGCCGGATTATCAGGTGTGTCGTTGAAGTCACCCATAGCGACTATATTCCTTAAGCCGGCATTTTGAAGCGAGTCAGTGGCGTTCCTCAATCTCAAGAGAGCCATCTTGCGCCTGTCATTGGTCTTGCCGCCGTATTTGGACGGATGGTGATTCACCAGAAACGCCACACTGTCCCCGTCCTGCCTCCGGAATTTTGTCAAAAGAATATCCCTGGTCCTCAACGGAGGGTCAGCCCCACCCCCGACTCTCAAAGGCACAGCCTGAAGCAGTTCAAGCCTGGATAATCTGTAAAGAAGGGCAACATCAATCCCACGCGGGTCAGGAGAGTCAAAATGCACGATCTCGTAGTCTGTCTTGTAGAGAGGCGTGTCCTCCAAAAGCCTTTTGAGAACAAAACGGTTTTCCACCTCGGCGATTCCTATAACGTCTGGAAGCGCGCCCTCGCGGTCCTTTATCCAGAATATCGACTTCGCTATCGCATTGCATTTCGCCGTGAACCTGCGTTTTGTCCAATGCTTTTTACCGAATGAGGTAAATTCAGCCTCGGACTCGCTTCCGTTAAGGCTGTCCCTGCGCCAATCAAAGAGATTCTCCAGATTCCAGAACATGACAAGTGTCTGACCTTCTCTTCCTGCCACCCTGGATCCAAAACTAAAACTATGAAAGACAGAAACATCGTAGGCTGGCCGGAAGAGAAGAAGCGCAGACAGTATGATGAGCATCCTTTTCATTCCGCCAGCAAATATGCAGAGCAAAAACGTAAATAACGAAAAGAAACAGAAAAACTTTTTTTATGACATGTTCTTTTTGAGATTTGAATGTTTTTTATCCATACCAACCTTGGCAATCATTTGGAAATTAGTTGGCAATCTTTTGCAAAGTGCAGCTTAATTAACTGTAAAATAACATATTGCCAAAGATTTGGTAAAAATTTATCTTCTTAAAAAGGATTACTAAAACAAATCAAAACAGATTCATTATTCGTATCTTTGTCATAAAATTAATTTTATTGATTTAAGAACTTAATAGGATATGTCTTTGAAATGCGGAATAGTCGGACTTCCGAACGTAGGCAAGTCAACTTTGTTCAACTGTGTAAGCTCAGGCAAGGCCCAGAGCGCGAACTTTCCTTTCTGTACAATCGAGCCTAATCTTGGCTCGACGAACGTTCCGGACAAGAGGCTGGAGGTGCTTGCGGACATGTGCAAGTCTAAGAGCGTTGTCCCGGCCACTGTTGACATCGTGGACATCGCCGGTCTCGTGAAGGGAGCCAGCAAGGGAGAAGGACTTGGAAACCAGTTTCTCGCCAACATCCGTGAGACCGATGCAATCCTTCACGTGCTCAGATGCTTCGATGACGGCAACGTTGTTCACGTGGATGGCAGCGTTGACCCTGTCAGGGACAAGGAGGTAGTTGACACGGAACTCCAGATCAAGGATCTTGAGACGGTTGAGTCACGTCTTGCAAAAAGCCAGAAACAGGCCACGACCGGAGGAGACAAGGACGCCAAGAAGCTTGTCGCCCTTCTGCTCCGCTACAAGGAAGCCCTTGAGCAGGGCAAATCGTGCAGGACCGTAGAGTTCATCAACGAGGAGGAGGCCGCTATGGCCAAGGATCTTTTCCTTCTGACCAACAAGCCGGTGATGTACGTCTGCAACGTGGACGACGCCTCGGCTGTCAACGGCAACAAGTATGTGGACGCCGTCCGTGAGGCTGTCAAGGAAGAGAACGCGGAGATTCTCGTGATCTCAGCCAAGACCGAATCCGAAATCGCCGAGATGGACTCCTATGAGGACCGTCAGATGTTCCTTGAAGAGATGGGACTGAAGGAGTCAGGTGTCGTAAGGCTGATTCAGGGAGCCTACCATCTGCTCGGGCTGCAGACCTTCTTCACAGCCGGCTCAGACGAGTGCCGCGCATGGACAATCCACAAGGGTGACAAGGCACCTAAAGCCGCCGGAGTCATCCACACGGACTTCGAGAAGGGATTCATCAGGGCGGAAGTCATCAAGTACGATGATTTCGTCACACTCGGCAGCGAAAGTGCCGTCAGAGCCGCCGGAAAGCTCGCCACCGAAGGCAAGGAATATGTCGTCCAGGACGGCGACATCATGCACTTTCTCTTTAACGTGTAAACTTGCCGAACCAATGTCGCTTCGACAGGCTCAGCGGCCAGAAAAAGCGTGGCACGCAAATATATGAATATCAACAATCTAAGCAAGTTCGTGGTGCTGAATCCCGCACCACGAACTTGCTTTATTCATTGGTCTTCAATTAGTTATCCGCCAAGGGCCCGTTGCGACACACGACGACAGGCAGGTGTAAA
>OHNM01000444.1_pt1 | contig 10765 bp, 11 predicted proteins | sample 1569661 | NCBI WGS metagenome assembly OHNM01 (sample SAMEA3879508, study PRJEB24766) | human gut metagenome | biome: human-associated habitat; feature: feces | place: USA | collected 1985/1987 | reverse complement strand
ACCAAGACGCTGGAGGAGTGCGTGACGGAGTTCGACAGGCTGTTCTACATATTCAAGAACAGTGATGGCTTCCAAAGGATCCCCGAATGGATTGAGGAGGCAGGCGGGATCTCAAGACGGCTCGCCGAGGCGTGTGAGGTGGCGGCATTCGACAAGGAGAAGAGACTTAAATACGAGATTGATAAGATGAACGAGTGGGACATTCAAGCGCAGAAGGAATATGCTGTGCGCAAGGGCTTGGAGGAAGGGTTGCAGAAGGGGCTGCGGGAAGGCCGTGAGGAGGGTCTGGAGCAAGGACGTGAGGAGACAAGACTTTCTATCGCAAGAAAGCTTTTCGAGGCCGGGACACCGGTTGATGTGATTGTCAACTGCACTGGAGTTGATGATGGAACAATCGCATCGTTCGCTCATCCCGAGTAGCATAATGGATGGCGATCCGCAAGTCCGGGAAGGAGCTTGCGGATGCTTTCTTTGAAGTTGCCTGACACATTTTGAAGGCGTTATTAAACGAGTCTGCGCAGCGGGGCAAAACGTGTCCTCCACTCTCTGGCCATGTTCCTTTTAATTCTTATTGATGTGGCAGTCGCCAATCTCAAGAGTCCTTGTCTTCTTTTTACTGTTCCTGGTATAGGAGCGTCTGCTTTTTCTTGGCCTTTTTCTTTTTGGCCAGTGGATGTAAATTTCTGTTAAGATACAACAATTAGTTAATTGTATGCTGAAGGAGCTGCAGAGGCTCTGCAAGTTGATGAATATTCCCGTGCCGCGGGATGCGCCTGACTGTCAGGCGGCAGTGAGCGTTTACCCATTCCGTCAAACATCACTGCCATGGGGGGACTGTCTAAAAGTATAATCACCCCCAGTTAGGATTGAATATTCGTTGTTACTCTGCATGCGGGCGATACTTTTCCATTTTCGTCGATACCTTTCAGACAGTCTGGGGGAGCTACCCCTCACTGCCCGGTGCCCGCTTCACTGCTAGGTGGGAATGTCACTCTTCGGAATTGCACGAAAAAGGGCTTGGGGGCTGTTAAGTCGCAATTCTGTCTTGAAAATTAGGCTTTTCGGGCGAAAAGGCCGCCAGAATTGCAGCGGAAGAGTGGCTGAAGGGCTTTGCAGACGTGTCCGCTATGCAATTCTGTCAATGCCAGCGGAACGATACGTCGCTGAGGTCGAGCTTCAGACCTTGACTCAGTACGGTTCCACGATAAATCAGATCTGCGGTTTCGACATTGTCGCAAAACAGCAAAACAGCAAAACAACATAACGACAAAACGGCAAAACAGCAGCAAAATAGTTGAAGATCCAAGTTTGGAAGAGCAACATCCGCGTGGCGGCGGAGAAGTTCGTTGGGATATTCATTGATAATGTGTTAAATTTGTTGCCGCAAGCTTTTGCGTCGGTGTCGGCCTGGAAGGGTGGGCCGGTCGCCGGAGGTTATGGCTATTCGTAAAATGAGAAATGGTATGAAATTCATAAGTTGGAATGTGAACGGGCTTCGCGCCTGCGCCGGGAAAGGGTTTGATGAGGTGTTCAACACGCTGAACGCGGATTTTTTCTGTCTGCAGGAGACGAAGATGCAGCCGGGGCAGACCTCGCGGCTGTCGGTGGTCACGAGGGAGACTTCCGCCTCCCCGAACATCATGCTGTCCGGCGTAAGGCCGTGCAGCAGCACACTTGCTTTGATACGTTCCATAAATACCCTATCCCCTTTTTCCAATATTGCTCGATCGTCTCACACGCGAGATGCCTGAGAGGGCGTTACCCGCAGGTAATGGTCACGATGGTGCCGCGCTGGACGCTGGAACCGGCGGCCTCGCTCTGCGCTTGGACAAGGCCGTTTCCGTTCCCTTCCACCACGCAGTTCAGGCCCGCCGCCGCCAGCATCTGCCGGGCAAAATCCGCGCTCTTGCCCGAAACGTCCGGCACCTCCGTGTGTTTGCCCTCGTATGTATCCGTATACAGGTAGATGGTCGTGCCATAGGCCACCTCTGCCCCCGCACGGGGGTACTGGTAGGTGACCACCGCGCCGGTCTGGCCGGAATCGCTCTCGGCCAGCTGGTGCTTCAGGCCCTTGATGTTCAGCGAGACCTGCGCGTTGCTCCACTCGTTGCCCACAAGGTTCGGCACCTTGACCATGGTGCTGCTGCGGTCGGTGCCGTCGGTGGCGATGCCAAGGTAGGGCGCGATCTCGCTGATGATGTTGCCGACGACGGGCGCGGCCAGAATGGACGAGTAGTCCGTCTTGGCGTTGTTGGGGTCGTCCAGCATGACGTAGACGAGGATCTCCGGGTCGTTGGCGGGCAGCACGGCGGCGAAGGAAGCGACCTTCTTGTAATCGCCGTCGCTGCGGCGATCCATGTTCAGCTGCTCGGACGTGCCGGACTTGCCGCCGATGCGGTAGCCCGCGACCTGGCCGTTTTTGCCCGTGCCGGTGGTCACTTCGTATTCCATAATATTGCGCACGAGCGCGGAGGTCTCCGCAGAGATGACCTGACGAATGGGCGTTGCGTCGTGCCGGGAGACAACATTGCCGTCCTGATCGGTGATCTCTTCCACAAGATACGGCGTATAGAGATAGCCGCCGTTGACGCAGGCGCACTGCGCCGCAAGCAGCGCGATGGGCGTGACGTTGAAGTTCTGGCCGAAGGCGTAGCAGGCCAGATCCAGCTGGGTGAAGCTGGAGGGATCGGCGAAGATGCCGGTGGCCTCGCCGCCCAGATCGATGCCGGTGCCGTCCATCAGGCCGAAGGATCTCATGTAGTCGTAGAATTTGGCGTTGCCCAGCTTCAGTCCATAGGAGATGAAGGCGGGGTTGCAGGAATTTCCCACAGACTGGACCAGTGTTTGCAGACCGTGTCCCGCCTTGTTGGAGCAGTGGATGGTGTAGTTGGAGATATTCACGTAGCCGTTGCAGTTGACGGTGGTGTTCTTGTCGATGACGCCCTCCTCCAGCGCGGCGGCCAGCGTCAGGATCTTGAAGGTGGAGCCGGGCTCATAGGTGTCGTTCAGCGCCTTGTTGCGCCACTGGAGCAGCTGCATCTCCGCCAGCGTGCTCTCGCCCCGCTCCATCCGCTCCCGCAGGGTCTTGTCCTGTACGGCGGCGAAGTCGTTCAGGTCGTAGCTGGGGGAGGAGGCCATGGCCAGAATGCCCCCGGTCTTTGCATCCATGATGATGCCGGTGGCGCCGTTGGCGGCGGCAAACTTATCCGTCATGGTGTCCAGACCCTTTTCCAGATAATACTGGATGGTGGTGTCCAGCGTCAGTGTCAGATCGCTGCCGTTCTGGGCGGCAAAATACTGCTCGTAGGCGTACATCATGTCGTTGCCGGCGTTGTCCTTGGTGGACACCACCATTCCGCTCTGCCCCTCCAGCTCCTGCTCGTAGCGGGCCTCCAGCCCGTACAGGCCGGTGTTGTCGTCGCCCACGAAGCCGATGACGTGGGAGGCCAGCGAGCCGTAGGGGTAGTAGCGCTTGGCGTCCGCCACCAGATGGACGCCCACGATCTTATTCTCGTTGATGTAGGCGCGGACGGCGTTGGCGGTGTCCTCCTCGGCGCGGAGCTTGATCACCTCGTACTGGGACTTGGTGTTGTCCATACGCTTGCGGATGGCGGCGGCGTCACCGTCCAGCAGCTCGGCAAGGCCGGCGGCCAGCGTGTCCTTTGTCCACGACACGGGAGCGTCCTTGTCGTTGACGGCTCTGTCGATCTCCAGCGGGGAGAGGATGATGGTCTCGGCACTGGCGGAGATGGCCATGATATTGCCGGTGCGGTCGTAGATGGTGCCGCGGGAGGCGGTGACCACCGTGCGGCGGGTCTGCTGGTTCACCGCCTTGCTTTGCAGCTCCTCGTGGCGGACGATCTGCAGGTCGAACAGCTGGAAAAACAGCAGCACGAACATACCGACGCCCATGAGGAGCATCAGCACGAAGGACCGGGTCTGGATGACCCGGTTGGCACGGCGGATATTTTCATCTTTACGATTGGGATTTGACACGTTTTCTGCCTCCGAAGGTAGGGCGCGGCACGGTTTATTAGACGCCGCGCGGGTTCTCGAATACCAAGCAAGGAGCAAGAAGTCGCCTTCTTACTCCTCACTGCCTCATGATATGGCCGCTGTCAGCGGAAATATTCCAGCACATAGCTCCAGCCCCGCTCCAGTGAATCCAGCAGCCCGTCCAGCGCGCCGCTGCTATCGGCCTTGTAGAGCGTGACGCTGTCGCTGCCGGACAGGTCGATATACTGGATCTGACCGCTGGTGGGCTTGGACATACCGGCGGCCTCGGCCGCCGCCTTGACGGTGGCCAGATCGAAGGTCTTTTCATACTCCGTCAGCAGGGCGATGTGCTGCTCGTCCAGATCGGCGATCTCCCGTTTGATGGACGACACGCTGCCGGATACGTCGGTGAGCGTGACATAGCCCAGCATCAGCGCTACCACCATGACCAGCAGCACCACGATGCCGCCCACCACCAGCGGGGAGGGCCGTGCCGCCGTGCGGCTCTGGGTCTGACGGCGGGGGAGAGGCTGCTCCTGCACGGCGGGCTGCTTCTTCTGGGGCAGCTTGCCGGCTTCCTCTAACTGGCGCTCCCGTACCAGGGCGTCCAGATCGTATGCCAGGTTGCCATAGACGGCGTTTTTGCGGTGGGGACTTGCCATGGGACGGTCACTCCTCTCCTAAGAATGTGGCGCTCGGTCAGAGCTTTTCCGCGACGCGCAGCTTGGCGCTGCGGGCCCGGGGATTTTCAGCCAGCTCCGCCTCACCGGATACGATGGGCTTGCGGCTGACCAGACGGATCTTCGGCTTTTTGCCGCAGACACAGACGGGGAATTCGGGCGGGCAGGTGCAGCCGGTGGCCAGCTCCTGCATGGTCTTTTTGATGATGCGATCCTCCAACGAGTGGAAGGAGATGACAGCCAGCCGTCCGCCTGCGTTCAGGTGGGACACGGCGGCCTCCAGCATGGGGGGCAGGGCGTCCAGCTCGCCGTTGACGGCGATGCGGATGGCCTGAAAGCTCCGCTTGGCGGGGTGCTGCTTCTCCCGCAGGGCGGCGGGGGGCATGGCGGACTTGATGATGTCCACCAGCTGGAGCGTTGTTTCAATGGGAGCCTGCTCCCGGGCCTGCACGATGCGGCGGGCGATGGCAGGGGCGCAGCGCTCCTCGCCGAAGTCGTAGAGGATGCGGCGCAGCTCCTCATAGGGCCAGTCGTTCACCACGTCCCGCGCGGTGAGGGACGCCGTGCGGTCCATGCGCATATCCAGCGGGGCGTCGTGCATATAGGAAAAGCCCCGTGCGGCGTCGTCCAGCTGGGGGGAGGAGACGCCCAGATCGAAGAGCATCCCGTCCACGCCGGGGATATGGAGGTCGGCGAGGATATCGCCGATACGGTCAAAGTTGCTGTGGACAAGGGTCACGCGATCCAGATAGGACGCCAGACGATCCCGGGCGGCGTCGATGGCGGTCTGATCCCGGTCGATGCCGATGAGCCGCCCGCCCGCAGTCAGGCGGCGGACGATCTCCAGCGAGTGACCGGCGCGGCCCAGCGTACCGTCCACATAGACGCCATCCGGCCGGATGGCCAGCGCGTCCAGACATTCGTGCAGGAGAACGGGCTTGTGGCCGTAGTCCTTTTCGTGGATGTGGTCACACATGGTTTACAGCCCCATTTCCGCCATGGCCTGCTCCAGCGCGCCGGTGGAGAAGGCCTCGTTTTCGATGGCGGCCCAGCGCTCGGCGCTCCAGATCTCGGCGCGGTCGAAGCTGCCCACCACCACGACCTCCTTGGTCAGTCCCGCATACTCCCGCAGCTTGGCGGGGATGAGGATGCGGCCCTGCGAGTCCGGCTCGCAGTCCGCCGCGTAGGCGAACAGGGCGCGGAGCTTTTTCACCTCGTTGTAGGACAGCTCCTTCAGCTTGGCCATGAAGGCCGCCCAGCTCTCGTCGGAGTAGACGGACAGGCAGTGATCCTGTCCCACGGTAACGTGGAAGGTCTGCCCCAGCTCCTTGCGGAGGGAGGCGGGGATAAACAGGCGGCCCTTGGCGTCGATATTATGGCTGAATTGACCGGTCATGGGGCCGCCTCCTCTCAAGAAAAAATCGGGGGAATGTGGAAAACTGTGGGACGATCCCCCACAAATGGGGGCACTACCCCCACAATTCACCACTCACATGGTTAGTATACATAATGCGTTATGAAATTGCAAGAAGAAGTTTCCACCCAGATCCCTCCAAAAAGCGGAAAAAACTTCCAAAAAACAGGCAAAAAGGCACATTTCTTAAAACGTATGTTCGATGGCAAAACGCACAAAAACCCGGTAGACACAATATTTTGTGTCTACCGGGTTTGCTCGCCACAAGATACTATTGATTTGTGAAAATCGTAGAAATACGGTGGAGAAATTTGTCGATTTTTCCACAAGAGGACAGGTGTGTTACTGGGCGTCCTCCGGCGCCTTGGGGGATTCCTCGGCGGCGCTGGTGCGGTTCAGCTCGGCACGCTGGGCCTGCATCTGCTCCTGACTGGCGGCACGGAAGCGCACGCGGGATTCCTGCACCTCGCTGAGCGCCATCTGGATGGCCTCCTCCGTGCGGCGCAGAGCGTCCTCCGTATAGGTGTTGGCCACATGATACAGCTCACGGGTGCGTTCCTCGGCGCGGCGGAGGATCTCGCTGCTCTTCTGGCGGGCCATCTGGATCGTCTCGCTCTCGGAGACAATGACCTTGGCGTCCAGCTCCGCCTGACGCAGCATCTTTTCTACCTCTTTCTTGGCGCCCGCCACATACTCACTGCGGGCGGCGATGAGCTCGCGGGCCTTCTTCAGCTCCAGCGGGAGCTTGGCGCGGATCTCGTCCAGCAGATCCAGGGCTTCGTCGCGGTTGATGATGCATTTGTCGGAGCTGAAAGCGGCGCTCTTGGCCTCGTCGATCATGCCGTAGAGCATATCCAGCAGGCGCTGTACATCCTTTTCTTCCATAGATCCCTCGTTCCTTTCTCTGTTTTTGGCAGGACGTCAGCCCCGCATTTTTTCCAATTCCTCGGCGATGGGCGCCGGTACATATTTTTCCAGAGGCTGGCCGTAACGGATCATCTCCCGGGCCATGGTGGAGCTGAAATGCTCATAGTCCGCGCTGGCGGGCAGCAGCAGCGTCTCCAGTCCCGGCAGGATGCCCTGATTGATGCGGGACATTTGCAGCTCCATGTCCCAGTCGGTGGCGTTGCGCACACCCTTGAGCAGGATATGGGCGCCCTTTTCCCGGGCGTAGTCCGCCAGCAGGCCGCTCCAGTTCTCTACCTCCACGTTGGGGATGTCCGCCACGCTGCGGCGGATCAGCTCCAGCCGGCGCTCCGGCGTGAACATGGGCAGCTTTTTCTCGCAGTTGACCATGACGCAGACATACAGCTTGTCAAAGCAGGCCGCACCCCGGCGGATGATGTCCAGATGCCCCAGTGTGATGGGGTCAAAGCTGCCGGGATAAATGGCGATCTTCATGGGTCAGTCCTCATTTCCGCCGCGATGGAACACCGTCAGCTTGATTTTGCCGTACCGGTACTCGCGGTACAGCTGATAGGGTGGCGGAAGTGCGGGCAAAACTGTTTCCACGGCACTTTCCGCCACAATTATACCATGCTGACGGCAAATGTCAAACGCTGCGATATCCGTCAGCGCCTGCTCCAGCAGGCCGGAGGCATAGGGCGGGTCCAGAAAGACCAGATCAAACTTCTCGCCGCTGCGGAGATAGGCGAGGGCGTCGCCCTGCCGGACATGGGCGCGGTCGGTCAGCTTGCAGAGCGCCAGATTCTCCTGAACGAGATGGACAGCGTCGCTGCGCCGCTCCACAAACACACACTCCGCCGCGCCCCGGCTCAGGGCCTCGATGCCCAGCTGACCGGTGCCGGCAAACAGATCCAGCACACGGCGGCCCTCAATGTCGAATTGGATGATGGAGAACAGGCTCTCCTTCACCTTGCCGGTGGTGGGGCGGGTCTCCATGCCCATCAATTCCTTCAATACTCTGCCGCGGGCAGTACCGGTGATGACTCTCATCGACGGTCACCCCCTCGGATCGAAGCACTCAAAGATGACCATCGCGACGTCCTTCTCGGCGGCGTCCATGGTCTCCTTGGAGCGGATGGTCCAGCTGAACTCCTGCGCGCCGTACAGACTGCGGCACAGCCGGAGGGACAGGCATTTCCGATCCTCATAGCGGTAGGCGATGAAGTCGGGCCGGGTGCGGGCGTTGAGCAGCAGGTTGCTCAGTACCCAGCGTACCACGCCGGGCAGGTTCGTCCCATCGCCGTGACGCCGGAAGTTTTCGGAGAGCTGACCGCGCACCACGTCGGGGCGGTTGGCCCACAGCCACATGAGGCAGCGGGGGTCAAAGGACTCGATACAGTAGGTGACGTGGTGCTTGTCCAGCAGCTTGCAGACGGCGGCGGCCAGCGCCTCGGCGTTGCCCCGCTCGGCCTTCAGCTCCACGATCAGGGGCGCCTTGCCCGCGAAGATGGGCAGCACCTCGTCCAGCAGGGGGATATGGTGCTCCGTACCCTCCAGCCTGTAGCTCTTCAGCTCCTCTGCCGTCAGATCCTCGATCTGCACGTCCACACCGGCGGTGCGCAGCAGGGAGGCGTCGTGGATGACCGCCAGACGGCCGTCCTTCATGAGATGGACGTCCAGCTCCGCGCCGAAGCCGCACTGGACGGCGCGGCGGAAGGCGGGCAGGGAGTTTTCGGGGATACGGGGCTTATCGTGGAAGCCGCGGTGGGCGAAGCGCCACTTGCGGAAGCGCTCCCAGTCCTTGCGGCGGCGGCAGCGCAGGCACAGCACATACAGCAGGCCCAGCAGCACCAAAAGTCCCAACAGAATATATACAGTTATCATATCAATCCGCCTCCAGATCTTCCAGAACTTCAATGCCGACCGTAGCCTCGGGCTTGCTGTCACCATGCTTCACCATGAGCATGGTGAAGAACGCCAGCGCCGTGAACACGGCGGCATAGGGGAACAGAACGTGCATACCGAACTGATCCATCAGCAGGCCGGACACCATGGGGGTGGCCACCTGCGCCGCCATGGAGGCGGTGTAGTAAAAGCCGGTGTACTTGCCCACGTCGCCGCCGGAGGCCAGCTCCACCACCATGGGGAAGGAGTTGACGTTGATGGTGGCCCAGCCGATGCCGGCCAGCGCGAACATGGCGTTCATCAGCACGGTGGGGCTGTCGGCATTCAGGAAGGCTGCCACGGTGAAGGAGGTGGTGAGCATCACCACGCCCGCCAGAATGGTCTTTTTGCGGCCCACCTTGCTGGCGACGAAGCCCACAGGCAGATACGCCACGATGGCGGCGGCCTGCGCGATGATGAGGGTCAGGTTATAGTCCTTGTGCAGGATGTTGCTGGCGTAGACGGAGTACTTGCTGGTAACGGCGTTGTAGCCGAAGAACCAAAGCACGATGCTCAGCAGGATGAAGATCAGGCTCTTGACCTCGTCGGCGGACAGCTTGCGGCTTGCGGTGGGGTCGTCGGCCTCGGCCTGCTCCTCCAGACCGGCAGCCACAGCCTGCTCCACTCCGGCTCCCGGACGGTGAGCAGGAAGATCACCAACGCCGCCAGCATCAGCGCCGCGATGACGCCGAAATAGCCGGTATAGCTCATCAGGCTGTTGCGGACGGCGGAGGTGGCGAACACCATGCCCAGCGCCAGCACCAGAATGCCGCCGGCGGAGCCCATCAGGTTGATGATGGCGTTGGCCTTGGAGCGCAGGGGCTTGAGGGTCACGTCGGGCATCAGCGCCACGGCGGGGGAGCGGAATGTGGCCATGGATACGAGGATGATAAGCAGCAGCACCACGAAGAAGATCAGCGTGGAGGGATGCTCCGCCGTCATCTGCCACGCGCAGGCCTGCCGGGCGGGCACCACATAGTTGGTGTAGTCCGGGTTGGTGACGGTGGACTCGCCGCTGACGATCTGGCTGCGGATGGCGGTGAACTCCTCCTCCGTGAACCTCTGGCCGAGGATAAACTTCTCGCCGGAGGGAGTCAGCAGTGTGGCGTCCTTCTCCTCCCGGTAGATGGCGGTCAGGGCGGCGGGGTCGTCGATGGCGGACACGTCCCGCAGGTTCTTCAGCTGGGCGTTGTCCACGAAGGACAGGCAGACCAGCGCCACCGCGGCGATGAGGGTGCCGATGACGATGAAGGGCGTCCGGCGTCCGTGGCGGCTGGTGCATTTGTCGGAGATGTGGCCGAACAGGGGCAGCATGAACAGCGCCAGCACGTTGTCCAGCGCCATGATGACGCCCGACCATGTCTGGCTCATGCCGAACTTGTTGGTCAGGATCAGGGGGATGGTGTTGTCGTAGGCCTGCCAGAAGGAGCAGATCAGGAAGAAGGCAAAGCCTACCATGATGGTGCGTTTGTAGTTGAGTTTCATAGCGTTTCCTCCAATTGGCGGTACAGAGCCGCGATATCAGAAAAGATCCACGTGGGATGGATGCCGTATTGGGCGATGTCCGCCTCCGTACCCTCACCGGACAGCACGAAGATGCTGTCGATCCCGGCATTGACGCCGCAGGCGATGTCGGTGTAGAGCCGGTCACCGATGATGACGGCCTGCTCCGGCGCAAAGCCGGTGCGCCGCAGCGCCAGCTCCACCATGGCGGGCACGACCTTGTCATCGCCGCGGACCTTGGCTTCCACCTTGGTCTTGCCGTCGATCAGGGTGATGATGGGACGAATGCCCATCAGCTCGCCCATAACAGCAGCAGCGGCAG
>OHNM01000438.1_pt1 | contig 10837 bp, 9 predicted proteins | sample 1569661 | NCBI WGS metagenome assembly OHNM01 (sample SAMEA3879508, study PRJEB24766) | human gut metagenome | biome: human-associated habitat; feature: feces | place: USA | collected 1985/1987 | reverse complement strand
AGCTGAATTCTTGCACTTTTTATGTCAGATTTATATCTAAATTTTGAACACCCTACCCTTTCGGGTTCTACTTTGGCACATTTCACATGTAACGGGACAGAGACACATGTTTCTATGCCTTCTACAATGGGGAAAGGAATATACGTTGTGTCTGTAGAGACTAAACAAGGAATATCATCGAGGAAACTTGTTGTAAGGTAAAATAACAATGAAATAACGGGTGCGATGCGCGTATTCAGCATCGCACCCAATAAAATGGCACGGTATGAGATACATTATTACTGCATTACTAATGATTTTTGCAGTCATTTGCAATGCGCAAAATAAGATTCCAGCACATTGGGTAAGTGGAACTCACGCGGGGCATGATTATGCCGATTTAGGCCTGCCAAGTGGAACTCTATGGGCAACTTGTAACATTGGTGCCAACGCGCCCGAAGAATATGGCGATTTCTTTGCTTGGGGCGAAGTTGAGCCAAAGGATTGGTTTGTCCCAGAGAATTATCTATATCATACAGGGAAAATTATTCAAGATTCTAGATATGGTGAATTTTATGAATGCATTGATATTGGCTGGAATATAAGTGGAACAGAATATGATGCAGCAGTGAATCTATGGGGCAGTGGTTGGCGCATGCCTACACAAGAAGAGCAGTACGAACTAACAATGATGTGCTGGAGTAATGGGATAATTGAAGAGAATGATGTAAAAGGACAACGTTTCTGTGGTCCCAATACGAATAGTATATTTATTCCAGCAGCAGGGGCGGGAGCTGGCCCTGGGGCACAATATGAACTGCCAGAAGGACAATCGGCTGTATTATGGATGGGTGAAGCGAAATGCGACATCTACAATAACGGCGTTCCAGATTCAACAACCTATGTCCCAGAAAGAGCTTATTGTATTTATTATGATACTGGTGCTGGCGCTGGAAAAATGATAGGATTAAAATATACAGGAAAAAACATACGTCCTGTATATAACCCCAAAGAGGCAACAGGCATTTTATCTGTCTCTTCGCCCCCAAAAGTATTAATTGGATATAGCGAAGGAACTTTGTCCATACATGGATTGAATAATCCTGCAACGGTGAGGGTAACAGATATGTCTGGACGAGAGTATAAATCCGCCAAATTCGGCAGAAATGCATCTATTGAGATGAATTTGCCACGTGGCTTCTATATCGTTTCCGTCTCTGACGCGAGCGGTACATTAACAACAAAAAAAATAATCGTAAAAAAGTAATCACATGAAAAAGTATATTCTTACAATCGTTGTGGCGTTGGGCTTAACGGCTTCAATATCAGCGCAAGACAGCTACTACTATTGTAGCGGCGACAAAGTGTTGCTAACAGAGCATAGCACCAAAGTAGTAGCAATGGCTCCCAAGGGAAACAGTTTCTCTTTGCCATTATCGAAGGGTCTAATCTTAACCGACACCATATCGGACAGCAACAGACTCATAACCGTATATGAACTTAGTTCAACGGTTACGCCTTCTAGGGTTAAGGCTCTTGTGCCGACTTCGACATCTGTAAACCTCCAGTCCTGCTATAATACAGAAGACGGAACTGAATTGATCCCCGACGGTTATATTAACGTCAAGTTGAAAACGGCATCCGATTCCTCAAAATTGCAAGCGGTTGCTTCGCAATACAATTGCGAAATTGTTGAGCAAAATGAATTTATGCCGCTTTGGTATAGCCTCCGTGTTCCGAATACATCCAGCATAAACCCAGTTGAGGTGGCTAATGCAATATACGAGACAGGGAATTTCGAGTCGTCTTTCCCGAGTTTCTCGATGGATGCGTTAGAGATTTCATATGACCCAGATGTTTACAAACAATGGGGACTGTATAACTCTCAATACGAAGGATATGATATTAATATAAGCAAGGCATGGAATTATGCAACAGGCAGGGGCATCAAAATTGCCATTGTGGATGAAGGCATTGAACTAACACATAAAGACCTTGCAGCTAATGTTTACCCATTGAGCTACGATGCAGTAACGAACTCTTCGCCTAGCAAAGTATACGGCGACCATGCTACTCATTGCGCCGGAATTGCAGCCGCTGTTAGAAACAACGGCTTGCAAATCGCAGGAGTTGCACCAGATGCTAAATTAATGTCCGTAAGCATAAATTTTGATAGTAGTAATTTCATGAAAGAAACGTCAAATGCTTTAATGTGGGCATGGAAAAATGGCGCAGATGTTATTTCGTGTTCTTGGACATGTCCAAGAAATGATTTGATCATGGAAGCTATAGATTCAGCAGTGACAAAAGGTAGAGAGGGTAAAGGTTGTGTGTTGGTTAAATCAGCGGGAAACACGAGCGGTAGTATTACGTTTCCTGGCAATTACAAACCTTCTGTATTAGCAGTAGCAAATATGACTGTAGATGGGTCATTACGTTATAGTTCCTGTTATGGCTCTAATATGTTCATAACCGCACCAGGAACAAATATTTTATCCACTATTCGTTATAATGCAATAGATTATAAGAGTGGGACATCAATGGCTGCGCCTCACGTTGCTGGTGTTGCCGCATTGATTCTTGAACGGAATCCAAAACTTTCAGCGACTAAAGTCCGTCAAATAATGGGAAAGACTGCTCAAAAAATTGGCTCATATCCATATGATACGACAAAAACATACGGCACTTGGAATGAACGTTATGGCTATGGACTTGTTGACGCATACAATGCTGTTATTAACACACCTCGTTACTAAATAATTGAGTAATAATTGATTTACAAAGAAAATCATATATTTTATGCAACATAAAAGATCCTATATCCTAATTGCTTTGATAACGCTTTCGTCAAGCTATTTGTTGGCTACAGAGCTAACATTTAAGCAATGCTCACTTGATATTCGTGCCGCTTATTGGCCATTGCGGCAGATTGATTTTACATATCAAGAACTATTATCGCTTAACGACTCCACTGCCAAAGTATATAAGGGAGATGAAGTGATTGCCGAAGGTAAACTTGCCATAAACAATTATCATGGACATGACAGTTCGAATGCCTCAACTACACAACAAGGGACAGTAGAAGTAATGTTCGACGAAGCTCTTGTTCTGCCAAAAGGTGAAACTTTCACCGTGGTTATTGACGAAGGAACTTTTTACAAAGAAGGTGAGCCTGACATCGATAATGATGAAGTTAGATATTCGTTCACTATTCCCACCGACCTCGGCGAATTCCACACGGACATTGTAGACGGTTCCACTCTTGCAAGCGAAAACCAGATAACTTTCTATTGGGGAACAGAAACGGAGAGCGATGGAGAGCAGATGGCCATTCTCTATCGTGAAGGCGAGGCTGTGCGAGTAATTCCATTCCATGCCACGTGGGATTGGGACTTGGGACAAGCACACGTGGATTTTGGAGATAAAATGAACTTTGAGAAAGGCGTCAACTTCGCTCTTGAGATACCTGAGGGCACCATCTATGCTATGTATCGCCCCGACATCACCAACAAAAAGGCCGTGCTGCACTTTGTGGGCGGCTACGAGGAACCGTTGCCCTCAATCAATTACGTTTGGTGCAGCCTTTTCGACAACCATCCAGCTGATGTGTTGGGCGAGGTGGCGTTCTACTACAACCAAGCCGTGATGCTGTCCTGCGACCCGAAGGTGCAACTGTGGTATGGCGACAATTCGGAAATGGTTAAGGAAGTGATGCCCACGCTGACGGAGGAAGACGGTCAATGGGTGCTGAAAGCCGACTTTGAAGGCACGCCGCTGACATCCGATAAAGGCTACACCATAGTCATTCCAGACGGCACTTTGATTTCCGCCAATGGCGATGTGGTGATAAATTCGCGCAGGACGGTAAACGTGGGCGATGCTACGGGAATATCGCAATTCGGCAATGACGCTTTGTCGGTACGAACTACGAAAGGCGGAATAAGCGTGATGGGTTTGCCATCCAAGACCAATGTCACGGTTTGCAGCCTCGACGGGAAACTCGTTTACAACGAAACTCCCAACGTCGCAAATGTCACCGTCCCTGTAAATAACGGTTTTTACATTATTAAAATAGGCAATGTGCTTTCACGTAAAGTGCATGTGGAGAAATAACCTAACATACAACAGGCTACGATTTGCTATGCAATAATAGAACACGTCCACTACAAGCCATATACAAAGTATGAATGTGGCTTTGTAGTGGACTTTTATTTTGCGCCAGTATCGGTGATGATGCTTTATCGCTTTGACAAGAAACTGAGACTACTCATGTTCAATGAAATAGAAAAGATTGAAATTGCTATCAGACGTGCGGTGATGCAAATAACAGCAGATATGACATGCAATCCTTTCTGGCTTACTGACTCTTCTTATTTCTTGGATAATTCAAAGTTTAATGAAACAATGCGAGCTATATTCAAGGAATATAGCAAATCCAAGGAGGAGTTCATTCTCCATTTCAAACGAACCTACTCAGAACCTTACCCACCATCGTGGATTTTAGGAGAGTTGCTTACTATTGGAAACGTCAATGCCATTTATCGCAACATTAAACAAAATCGCATACGCAAGCATATTGCCAAACGTTTTGGTTTACCTGTCAATGTGTTTGAGTCATGGCTCACGGTTATTGCTGTTACTCGAAATGCCTGTGGTCATCATTCAAGAGTGTGGAACAAGCAGAATGCTATTCAACCAGCAATTCCCATTAGCCCCGCAGGAGAATGGATAACACTGCCAACAGATTCCATGCGTGCTTACTTTGATCTCTGCATCATCAAGTACTTTCTTAATGTTATATCCCCCAATAATGATATGCAGTCCAAACTAACATGGTTGTTCATTCGGTTTCCTGAAATTGACTTAAAAGCTCTCGGCTTTCCGCAGGGATGGGAAACGGAACCATTATGGAGGTAATAACATGTGGAATGGCTGCTGATAATTCACTTCCTTACATGGTCTTCTTTGTTTCGGTTTTATCATATTATGGAGTCGGTTCAAACGACTCCATCCAATCCATATCTATGTAATTTTGATGTAACTGAAAGTTAAATACGTTAAATTTTAGCCATTTCGTATCTATATAGAATCCACATAGTCACTTTTCTACCGTTTAGAACGTATAATGCTGATAATCAACTAATAATAGATACTTTGGCTGCAGTGGCTTAACATCTATCACCATCCCTTCATCTGTTACTTTATTGGGTGGTGGTTGCTTCTCTGGTTGCAGTGGCTTAACATCTATCACCATCCCTTCATCTGTTACTTTTTTGGGTGATTATTGCTTCGATGGTTGCAGTGGTCTTGAAACTGTTTATTTTGAAGGTAAATATTGTAGATCATATTACGCAAACTTAGGAATACCAACGACAAGTATAATTATGGTTCCAACAGAATACCTTCAGGAATATAAAAATGCTTTTGGATCTAATTATAAATATATCTATGCCTGGAATCCAGACGAAACAGGAGATGATAACAAGCCAGTTACTCAGTGTTCTACTCCATCAGTTTCTTATGACGAAGGCAAATTGATGTTCGCTTGCGAAACAACAGGAGCAAAGTATCATTATACAATAACTGATACAGATATTAAGTCTGATGCGCTGAGCGAAAATGGGAAAGTATCTCTTTCTGCAGCCTATAATATTTCTGTTTATGCTACAGCAGATGGATATAAAGCATCTTATAAGGCGGAGGCAACTCTGTATTGGATTAATGCTAACTTGGATAATGGTACCAATATCAATATGGTAAAAACACGTGGCGTTGTGGCTTCTGCCCATGATGGTATTGTTACTCTCTCTGGACTTGATAATGGCGAAGTGGTGAAGTTCTATGCTACTGATGGCAAGTATCTCGGCTCTACGGTTGCAGCGAATGGCTCAGCCTCTTTTGCCGTAAACGAATCATTAGTTATCGCCAAAGTAGGTAAGGATTCTATAAAGATTGCGGTGAAATAATAATAAAACAATTATATTGCATAATTTAAGTTGTATCTGTTTACCACAATATGATTTCTTACATGAACTTTTAAATCTGCCGAATTGTCGAAAGCAACAATAGGAACAAACTTAGAGAATATCAAAAGAGCTTTTGAGCAAATAGCGAAGGAATCTCCGTATATGAATAAGGTGTTATAAAATAAAAGGAGTCAACATGATTGACTCCTTTTTTTTATGGTTCTTGTTGTGCAGATTATAATTCCCATTCGTAGGTGTCGTAAACCACGCCTCTTCCTCCGAAACCTTCTTTCTGATAGATGATGCTGGCATTGAGCACTTTTCCTCATTCTTCATTGGATGTTCCGAAATCGAAATAATCTAAATCCTTATACCTTATTTTAATGAGATCCTGAAACAATGCGTCGAGTGCATGCGACAGCTTTCCTTCTTCTGATGCGGAGATGTACTGCGTGTGGACCACTTTCCTGCTGATGTATAAAACGGTTCCGCCTAACATCTTGCCTGTAAAATAGTTTTTTATGAGATTTATCCTTGCTCCAACAAGTTCTTGTCTGTCAAGAAATCCAAGAGTCCGACAGTCAACACACCGAGTTCGTTCTCCTTGCGATGAATGTCATCACCAACAATGACAATCTTACGAAAGTGGTCATTGATTGACAATAATGGGCGTCGCTCTTGCTGTTCCTTTTCTGGCGTAGGCATGTGGAAAGCCGACTGGATATACACTCTGTATGGAGGGCGGTTTACCACAAAGTCAACCTCCAACTGTTTTCTGACAAACTTACCGTTCTCATCCTTGCCACCAAGTTCAACCAATCCTACGTCCACATTATATCCTCGACTGCGAAGCTCATTATAGATAATGTTTTCCATAATGTGCGTTTCCTCCTGTTGGCGATAGTTGAGAATTGCTGATGTGATCGAAAGTTAAATACGTTAAATATTCACCTTTTCGTATCTAATCAGAATCCATACGGTCACTTTTCTACCGTTTAGAGCGTATAACATTGATAATCAACTAATAATAGATACACTGGTTGTATAAACCTTCCCTCCCATATCAAGTCTGACATCATTCAACATTTTGGCGAAAAAGTATTTGAGTCATTATAATTATATAATCCAAGCGCAGGAAGCATTAGACATTGCAAAAGAAATAGACTTTAGGGACAAGATACGGATCTTTATAGACAAATGGATGGATATGCCGCTCATTGGACACCATTATATTCTACAAACGCCACGCCTTTGAAAAGTTAGGCGTGGCGAATATTACAGAAGCTATTTCAATCTGTCCACATTGTACGATACATTCTCTTCCTTAAACTTCTGTTTGGGCTGCGGATGTTCTGCCGGATAACCTACAACAATCATGTTGAGGGGGATGAGATTGTCGGGCAACGACAATACTTTGCTGATTGAAATGCAACGCTCTTCTGATGGATAGGCGCCAGTCCAAACAGCTCCCAGCCCCATAGCGTGTGCTGCAAGCAGAAGGTTTTCGGTAGCAGCCGAGGCGTCTTGAATCCAAAAGTCGCGACCGCCACCCTCTATCATCTTGTCGGTATTTCCGCAAACCACGATTGCAAGGGGTGCTTTCTTGAGCATCTTGGCATAGGGATTGGTTCCAGCAAGAGCGTCGAGCACGTTGCGTTGGTCAACAACCACAAAGTGCCAGGGCTGCTTGTTCATAGCAGTTGGGGCTGCCATAGCTGCACGAAGCATCTTTTCTATCTTCTCTTTTTCCACCGGTCGCGCCTCATAGTCACGTATACTGGTGCGAGTAGCGATGTTGTCGAGCACCGCCTGCTCAGCATTTACCGACTGTTGAGCATCGGCTGATTTATCTACTGTGACCTTGTCCGATGCCAAACGCACACTAAGTACCACCACAACAATAGCGAGTACTATGTTTAATACAACTGATTTGTTCTGTAAATTCATAACTCAATAATTCAAAAATCCTAATTCCTAACTCCTAATTTCTAACTCCTAAAAAGGCAACCCGTCGGGCAAACATACCTGCAATACGGGCGCGGAACCCACACCGAAAGAACGATAAACAACAGCGCAAAAGCTATCACCCACACCGAAGCCGAGGTATAAAGGAAAGCCGTGAAGAGCTCATAGTCCATCCATGCCGTCCACGTTCCGGTGAGAATCAGCGCCATAAGCACTCCCCACAGAACATTTCGGAATATGCTAAGCCTTTTGTTCAGCCGCGACGTAATGTGAAGTTTGCGACGTGAAAGTTTTCCGGCAAGTTCCTGAGCCGAACCGAACGGGCAGAGATGAGCGCAATAATGACCGGATTTGCCAGCCAAAGGATAAAACATTGCCACTACAACCGTCAGCAAAGGAGCTGCAAGCACACCAAGCGAAGCGATACTTACGCCCCCCGCAAAGAGTCGCATAAGAAGCGTGTATGACACAAACGTGCCTGTCCACAAGCCCAGCACAACAACATTGAGTACAAGTTGCACATTATGCCAACGGCGATTGTTGAACAACAACGGAACTACAGCCCCCAGCAACACCACAATAAGCGCAGCTACGCCGCCTATAGTCCAGCCCTTAGCCAAGTAGGCATCGGCTTGCACATCGGCAGAATCAGCAGCGCCGGAAACATTACCCAACGCTGCATGTTGCTTGGCATAGGCGAGTCCGCGATGCACATTCTCTATGATGGCACGCGACGAAAACGTAGCCCCCGTAACAGCATCCACCTGCTCAGCCATAGCCTCATCAACGGTTTTGCCCTGCCATCGCGCCATAACAGTCTTGGCATGATTGAAGAAGTCGGGAGTTTCGGCATTAGGCTCAGCCTCAATATTGTCCACCACTCCACCCTTGTCGATGTGAATACGTAGCGCAACCGGTCCGCCATAGCCCTGCACATCCTTAGCAAGCAAGCGCGTATTCACAACAATAGCGCCATCGGGCAGCACCTCTAAAGTATCGTTATCCACCGCCACAGCAGCCGATGTAGCCAGCGCCTCGCCCATATCATGCCCTAACAACTTGCCGTCGCGCAATATTGCAGCAGCCGAAATAACGAGCACAATGACAAAGAGCGACATCAACCTTAGAACAAAGGTCTTGTTTTTTTGTTTTTGCATATTATATCATTTGATTAATCCTTAGATGCAAAAATAACAAAAAAGAAAAAAAATGAAGCAAACGCAGCTTTCACTTTTCATTTAATTTATAAGTTTGCAACAAAATTTCAGTACAAACCACATAATTGCCAAGCGATATTAATGTAAACGCAGACCCAGACTCACCACATGCAAATATCGCGCAAGCGGTAATAATCTGTTACAAAAACAATTTTGATTATAGAGACTTCAAAAGTCATTTTTCGGCGTTTTCACAATGCCCGCAGCCGTCAAGCAATGCGATAGCGCCACTTATACAGTATGATTGTGGCTGTATTGTAAGACAATAGTGGCAGTATTGTCGTGCAAAAGTGGATGTATGAGGGTGTAAAAGTGGCTCTACAGCAAACGAAAAGGCTACTTTAGCCGTAGAAAATCCTGCACACTTCCGCTCCGAACCGCACAACACACTGTGTATAAACAAAATAAAGCTGCACGCTCAAAACTCACGAATTTCGCACCAAAGATTTCCTGGTACGCTCAGCTCGCAGTTTTGAGCGTTAGACATGCAAATATTGTACACATAAAAAACGCTTTGCGGATTAAGAAATAGGAGTTTGGAAGGCTTACATTACCTACCATTATTCCAGTTGTTGCAACTGCTCCAAGGTTAGCCCTGTTAATTTTATAACGGTAGCTTCATCTATGTTCATAGCCAGCATATCCTTGGCAATCTCAAGATTCCTCTCATTCTTTCCTTCTTCCTTACCGATAGCTATTCCTTCTTCCTTACCGATAGCTATTCCTTCCTCCTTGCCTTCTTGTTTAGCAGTATCAATAGAGTTCTTGATATCCCTATAAGCCATCTTGCTCGCCTCGTATTCTCTTACTTCCTTTGGTGAAAACTTGGCAATCTCGGCTTCCTCAAAAAGGCGGTCAAAGACCTTGTCATACAACTCCTTTGGGCGCTGAGTAAGCTTATATAAATTCTTCAAGGCATAGAGCCATTTGTCATAAAGAGTCTCAAGTTCTTCCAAAGTTTTATCAAACTTGGCAATCTCAACATATATAAACTCCAGTTTATCATAGAATATCTTGTGCGTTGCGGTATCACACAACTGCACGTGATGACGAATCTTCTCCTTATCGAAAGCTTCTTCATTCATATTGAAGTTTAGCAGGGCTATGGTATAAATATGATTGAGTTTGAAGTTCCAATCATTTCCCTTGGGGGCTTGTTCACGAATTGGGAAAGTAGAGTAGAAAAGTGAGCGATCCTTGAAATATGCCTGATAAGCATTCTGCATTTCAACGATAAACTTCTCACCGTTTTCTCCTTCACAATATACGTCAAAGATAGCCTTACGGTCTGTATATACATCACCGACGTGCTCAGGATTTAGATACGAAACATCCTTAACAACCTGTCTTCCATTAAACAAGCTGTTGAGGAAGCAAATCAGCAAGTCCTTATTTATTGCTGTTCCAAAAATGCGCTTGAAGCCGAAGTCGGTAAGCAAACTTATGTATCTTTCTTCTACCTGTTTCATAAGTCATCTATTTATTCTTATGCAAACATATAATTTTTCTTTATAACATCAAAATATTTAGGACGTTTTTTGAAGAATAGCTAATTCATTAATTCATCCTATCCCCTCCATAAATCCCTACACCAGCAGACACAGCGCTACGGAGACGCCGAATATCAGCATGTTTCGGGCTGTCATTCCGAGGATGCGGTTCAGAGCGGCACCTTTGTTAATGCGGCGCATGGCAAGGAACGTATTATAA
>OHNM01000434.1_pt1 | contig 10868 bp, 12 predicted proteins | sample 1569661 | NCBI WGS metagenome assembly OHNM01 (sample SAMEA3879508, study PRJEB24766) | human gut metagenome | biome: human-associated habitat; feature: feces | place: USA | collected 1985/1987 | reverse complement strand
TCTGCAAATGCAGCTTTCTGGATATGCTCCGGTACATAGTTGAGCATTGGATCAAGTCCAACTACTATAGGTGCATTTGTCTTCTGGATATTCTTTACTAACTTGTCTATCATGATATTTTCTCCTTAAAAATTATTTTTTCTCTAAAACTGTTCCTCGTCACAGGCATAGCTTCCGAGGATCGTAAACTCCTCCGTCTCGTTCATGAGCTGGAACACTAAAGCCTGTATATCCTTCTTCAGTAAATTGGCAGACAGCTCCACATAGAATCTGTAATTCCAATGCTCCTGCCTGTTTGGTGCCGAGTGTATCTCTGTGAGGTTCACCCCGTAATCAGAGATCATGGACAGTATGCTGCTGAGACTTCCGCTCTTATTCTTACATACGAACATCACCTTCAGCCTGTTGTGGTTCTCCTCCACTATGAAGTGGTCTGCAAATGTGACAACCTTCTTGTTGTGTCCATTCTCATTTACAATGTTACATCTGTATATATACAGCTTGTTGTTGGTGAGCACCTCGTGAAGCGCATCCGAAACTCCGTAGCTTATGTCCTCAAGTATTCCCATTCCGACGTCTACCTTGCCAGTCTTTATGAGCTCATACACCTCATCGTATGAGTCCACCGCAATGACCTTGTCCCTCGAGCATCCCTGACAAATGTACAGCTCCGGCTTTATCATCGCCACCGCATCTATGTCAGGCTCCTTCACATCATACTCCACATCTAGGCAGTTCCTGAGCTCCAGAGTCCTTCCATACTGGTACTTTCTGCTTATCTCCATGATTCTCTTGATAAGCGCCGTATACTCCATCTTGATGTTATCATCCACATCCCCTGTGAGATTGGATATGATGGTCTCCTCGCGGTCTGGCTTATATATGTCATCCTCGGTCTCTGCCTTGACCTGAGCAACATTGTCCGCAAGAACCATTCTCTCCTTGAAGAGCTGCTTGATCTCCTTGTCGACCCGATCTATGTTCTTTCTAACATCTGCTAATGTCATTCTGCATCCTCCAGTCAGCATCGGTAATGTGATGCTCATAGTCTTTTTTAATATACCATCTGCCCCACTCTAATTCAAGGCTGCCAATACTAAATGCGCTCTAAAAAGGCCACAGGAAAAGGAACATAACCGCTGCCACCAGCACTATCCCTATCACAAAGCCCATTATTATCCTTCCCCTTGTGCTCTTTGATCCCCATATAATAAGAAGAGCTGCCAGTGCGCCGCACATATCTATAAGCACATCCGTGCCCCTGCCTGCCCTGTCAGCGACAAAGAGCTGATGAATCTCATCGGAGCACGCATAGACAAATGTTATCACAACTGACCATATATACACGCCAGCCGAAGTCATCCTTCCGCCGGCCTTTCTGACCGCCAGGGCCAGCAGAGCCAGAAGGATTCCATATTCCGTCATGTGTGCACCCTTTCTGACCATGATCTCCACCACTCCCGTCATCCTGTCAACCACGGGCGCGGAATCATTTCTCACCTTCTGGAACAACCCCACTATAAAGTCTGTCATGGGGTTGCTCACCGCCGACGAGTCATCTCCTGTTCTGGACGACATGTAAAATATGAATATCATCCACAGCACTGCCGGAATTATATATATGTACTTTTTCTCATTCTTTTTTGTTTTCTTTGCCATAAAATCACCACCATGAATGAGTATACCATAAAAAATGTCTAATTTTTTTTGATTTTGCCTTTTTTACTTGAAATATTAGTTTTTTACCTGTACTGTAGAAAAGTGAGGTATGGAAGTGGTTATGTATAATTCATAACAAATAAAAAAAGTGAGGTAACATTATGGCAAGAACAAGGAAAAAGGGGAATCCCATCGTATCAGCAGTTGTTTTCGGTATATTCGGAATAGTTCTTTTATTCCTGGGTATACGAACATTTATCGGTTTACACGGAAAGCTTCTAAACGTTACTACATGTGACGAATCGGAAGTTAAACCGGGAGTGTATGTGGAGGGAACACTCACCTACGGATACGGAGCTTACGTTGAGAAGACTACAACGTACAATCACACGGTCACCAAGACCGACGGATACTACTATCTCGTTGATATCTGCGACAAGAATGAAGACGGCTCAAAAAGAGACACATCCAAGTGGATCGGAATATCAATCTCCAAGAGTGATGACGCCAAATTTGACGCGATCTCATCTGCTGACGATGCGGAACCAGTCTACATAACAGGAGTCATCCGCAAGAACAGCGACAAGGTGCAGGGCTTCCTTGACGACTACATCACCAAGTATGTCGACGCATACGCACAATATTATGGATACACTCCTACAAGTGAGGACTATGCGACCGCAAAGGCAGAAGCTTTTCCTTACTATATAGAGATGGTTGACTCTTCAGATTACATATTCAAGCTTGTCCTCGGAGCTGTATTCCTACTGGCAGCAGTGATCATGATCCTGAAGGCAACAAGAAGCAAGAACACCATCAGCGCATCTGCACAGCCAGCAGGCACAGGTTACTATGACGGTACAGGTGATTTCAACGGCGTGTACACTCCGGGCAGCACAGGCAGCCCAAATAACGGCAACTATACACAGCAGTATGGCAGTACAGACAGTGGCAGCTATACACAGCAGTACGGCACTACAAACAGTGGCAGCTACGGCACTGCAGAACAGACACAGGCACCGCAGACGTCTTACAGTGATCCGTTCTACTCACAGCAGCCGGCAGCTTCAGAGCAGGATGCCCACGCATCTAATCCTTATACAACAACAAGCTCAACTACATCTTCCTCTTCCTTCAGTCTCAAGAAAGATGAGTAACAATTAAATAGCACACATAAATCTAAAAAAGGTATATACGGATCGCAGCCTGACTGCTTTCCGCATATACCTTTTTTAGATTTATGTGTAAGACTGACTATCCTTATGAATAATCTTTACCTTCTTCTTACTTACCGAAGTATCTGTCAAGAAGTCCCTTGAGAGCCTTGCCGTGTCTTGCCTCGTCTCTTGCCATCTCATGAACTGTATCATGAATCGCATCCAGATTGTTCTTCTTAGCGCACTTTGCAAGATCTACCTTTCCTGCTGTTGCACCGAACTCGCAGTCAACTCTCCATGCAAGATTCTTCTCTGTTGAAGCTGTCATGTTCTGCTCAAGGTCTGATCCAAGCATCTCTGCGAACTTAGCTGCATGCTCAGCCTCCTCGTACGCTGCCTTCTCCCAGTAGAGACCAATCTCAGGATATCCCTCGCGATGAGCTACACGAGCCATGCAAAGATACATACCTACCTCAGAGCACTCGCCCTCGAAGTTGGCGCGCAGACCGTCGATGATCTCCTGACGGACCTCCTCGGGGACATCGTCACCGAAGACCTTGCCGACGCCTACAACGTGCTCGGCGGCCCAGGACTTCTCCTCGGACTGGAGCAGGAACTTGTCGCCGCTGACGTGGCAGACGGGGCACTCGGCCGGGGGAACGTCGCCCTCATGAACATAACCGCAAACAGGACATACCCACTTTTTCATAATCGTATCCTCCAATTTTCATTATTATATTGATCTGTGAGGGGTCTTCCCTCTCGCTTACTGTGGTCAGTATACCACGAACGGCGGATTTGATAAGTTGCAATTGCAACACTTTGAAAGTTTTTCCTGTTTTTTTACAATTTCAAAAAGTCGCGCCAGACGCGGATATACCGCTCCGCCTCGTCCTGCGTGTCCGCCTCGGCGGCCATACGCAGCAGCGGCTCCGTGCCGGAGAAGCGGCAGATGACCCAGCTGCCGTCGGCAAAGTAGACCTTGCAGCCGTCGTCGCGGCAGATGCGCGCCACGGCCTTGCCGAAATCGGGCGTCTCGCCCCGGACGAACAGGCGCTCCTGCAGGGCGGCCTTGTGGTCGTGGGTCATGCGGAAATCCGCCTCCGCCCACTGGGGGTCGCCGTACTGCCGGGCGATCTCCGCAAACAGCTCCGACACGGATTTGCCGGTGACGGCCAGCATCTCCACCAGCAGCGCGGCGGCGTAGATGCCGTCCTTGCCGGAGATATGCCCCCGCACGGCCATGCCGCCGGAGGACTCGCCGCCGATGACCGCGTCGGTCTCCGTCATCTTCGCCGACACCCATTTGAAGCCCACCGGCACCTCATAGCACTTCTCGCCCAGACCCTCCGCCACCCGGTCCAGCAGGTGGCTGGTGGAGTTGTTGCGGACGCAGGGGCCGTGCCAGCCCCGGTACTTCACCAGATAGTAGTACAGCAGCACCAGCAGCTTGTTGGGGGAGACGAACTGCCCCTCGTTGTCGATAACACCCAACCGGTCGGCGTCGCCGTCGGTAGCGATGCCCAGATCGCAGTGCTTGTCCAGCACCAGCGCCGCCAGCGGCTTCAGCGTATCCACATTGGGTGCGGGCAGCTTGCCGCCGAACAGGGTATCGTGGCGGTCGTGGATGACCTCCAGATCGCAGCGGCAGGTGGTCAGCAGCATACTCAGGCTGGACCAGCTCACGCCGTACATAGGGTCAAAGCCGATGCGCAGCGCCGCTTTTTTGATGGCGTCCACATCCACGGCGGCGAGGATGCTGTCCAGATATTCATTCATGGGATTGGCCTCGGTGATAAGGCCCTTTTCCAGCGCCTCATCGTAGTCCACGCTCCTGACGTCGTCGGGGGTCAGCTGTGCGATCTCCGCCTCGATGCGGGCGGTCACGGTCTGGTCGGCGTCGCGGCCTCCGGCGGTGAACACCTTGATGCCGTTGTAGATGGCGGGGTTGTGGCTGGCGGTAACGGCGATGCCGTAGGGCTCCTGCCGCTTTTTGACGGTGAACATCATCAGTGGCGTGGGGCTGGAGCGGTTGATGACGAAGGGGTGGAAGCCGTAGCCCACCAGCACCTCCGCCGCCCAGTGGGCGGATTCCTTGGACAAAAAGCGCCGGTCGTAGCCCACGCAGATCTCCGCGCCGGACAGCCCCTCCTTCTCCATCAGGCGGCACAGCCCCGCCATCAGCAGACGGATGTTCTCCTTGGTAAACTCATCGGCGATGACGGCGCGCCAGCCGCCGGTACCGAATTTGATCATAGACCCGATCTCCTTTCAGCGGGACGGTCAGCGCCCTCCCGCAGCATATCCGATGATAGTATAGCCAATCCCGCGGCGGGAGAAAAGCCGCGAAAGGTGCGAAAAAGCGGGGCATCCTGCTCTGTTTTCTCAATAGTCCACCTTCATCAGGCACAGGCCCTCCGGCGGAGCGGTAGGCCCGGCCAGCTTCCGGTCCTTGGCCAGCAGGATCTCCTGCACATAGGCGGGCTCCCAGTAGCCGCGCCCCACCTCCAGCAGCGTCCCCACCAGAATACGCACCATGTTCTGGAGGAAGCCGGTGCCGTGGAACGTGAAGATCACCCGATCCTTCCGGCGCTCCACGGTGATGCTGTCCACCAGACGGACGGTGGATTTCTTCATGCGGGGATTGCCGCAGAAGCTGGCGAAGTCATGCTCGCCGGTGAGGTACGCCGCTGCCTGCTGCATCCGCTCCACATCGGGGCGGTAGTCCAGCAGCGTCACATACTTCCGGTCGAACACCGGCTTTACCGGCCCGTCAAAGCAGGTGTAGCGGTAGGTCTTGCCCAGCGCGTTGTAGCGGGCGTGGAACCGGGGCGCTGCCTCCTTCACCTCCCGGACGGCGATGGCGTCGGGCAGGTAACGGTTCAGGTAGTCGCGGATGCCCTCCGGCGTCTCCGTCACATCCAGCACAACGTTGGCGGTCATGGCGCGGGCGTGGACGCCCGCGTCGGTGCGCCCCGCGCCGATGATCTCCACCGGACGCCCCTGTAAGCGGGAGAGCACGCTCTCCAGCTTGCCCTGTATGGTATCCTTCCCCGGCTGGCGCTCCCAGCCGAAAAAGCGGGTGCCGTCGTAGGCGATGGTCAGCTTGTAGTTCTGTTCCAAAAGAAATCACGCCCTTTCTGTCTCATTGTAGCAGAAATGGCGTGATTTGCCAACGTATTTTCTTTACAGCCAGCCCATCATCTTGACAAAGCTGTACAGCAGCTTCAGGCCGTAGAAGATGATGACGGCGCCGCAGACCTTGTTGATGACGTTCAGCACCTTCTCGTTGAACTTGCTGCCCAGCAGAGATACCAGCGTGGACACCGTCAGAAACCAGATCACGGAGGCGGAGCCGAAGCCAAGGATGAAGGGAACGTCGCCGCCGGTGGGCAGCGTGGCGCGGAAGGCACCCAGCATCATGGTGCCGTCGATAATGGCCTGGGGGTTCAGCCACGTCACCACAAAGGCGGAGGTGATGAGCTTCCAGATCGGCACGTTTACGTCCCGGCCGCCCTCCAGACTGGCCTTGGAGCGCAGCAGACCCACGCCGATCCAGATGACGATCAGGCTGCCGATGGCCAGAATGACCTTCTGGAGCCAAGGCACCGCCTGCATCAGCGCGCCCGCGCCCAGAAAGCAGCTGAGTCCCAGTGAGATATCCCAGAAGATGACGATCAGCGCCGTGAGATAGACGCGGCTGCGCCGCTGGGTCAGAGCGCTGTTGATGACGAACAGGTTTTGCAGGCCGATGGGCGCCACATAGGCAAGGCCCATCGTCAGGCCCTGAAGATAGATATTCATGGAGTGATTTTCTCCTCGTTGCTATTTACTTTGTTTTTCTTACCTGCTATTATGATAGCACCTGCGCCGGAAAAAGCAAGAGCGCAGATTTATGTGAGCAGGTCAGGAGGAACTAACCATGTCCGAACAGCACTACGACTGTCCCTGTATGGAGAAATGCCCGCTGCACCACGCCATGCAGCTCATCGGCGGCAAATGGAAGGTGCAGATCCTGTGTGCCGTGTGCAACGCCGGCGCCATCCGCTACAACGCGCTGCGGGGCAAGCTGGACGGCGTGAGCAACACTGTACTGTCCTCCGCGCTGCGGGAGCTGGAGCGGGACGGGCTCCTCATCCGCAAGGAATATCTGGAGGTGCCGGTGCGGGTGGAGTACAGCCCCACCGACAGCTGCCGGGGGCTGCTGCCCATTCTGGAGCAGCTGTCGGACTGGGCGGAAAAGCAGATGTGACACATACCCCGCCCATGCGGCGGCACAGGCGGGGTATGTCTTCCCTATGTATCGGTGCGTCAGACGGAGATGCGGCGAACGCCGTCATTGGCCTTCAGGAAGGCCAGCGCCTCCTCGTGGCTGATGGGCGGGTCCAGCTTGGCGGTGACCTCCATACGCAGTACGCCGTCCTCGCGGGTCAGGCTGCTCTCGGTGATCTGTCCCCGGTGCGCCTGCAGCAGCTCGTCGAAGCACGCCAGCAGCCCCTCGTCGTCCGCCATTTCCACCACCAGCTCCTGCGTGGTCAGGGCGTCCGCCCCCACCGGAAAGCGGTGGAGCACGATCTGGATCACCACCAGCACGGCGGCCTCAATGAACCCGACCCAGTACAGGCCCGCGCCGATGGCCATGCCCACGGCGGCGGTTCCCCACATACCGGCGGCGGTGGTCAGACCCCGGATGGAGTTTCCGTTCTTAAAGATAACGCCGGCGCCCAGAAAGGAAATGCCGCTGACCACCTGCGCCGCGATGCGGGCAGGATCCGCACCCCGCAGGCCGTCAACGCCCACCAGATCCACAAAGGCGTACTTGGACAGGATCATGAACAGCGCCGAGGTACAGGCGATGATGCAGTGGGTGCGGACGCCCGCCTCCTTCTGCCGCTTGCTGCGCTCCAGCCCCACCAGCGCGCCCAGCGCCGCCGCCAGCACGATACGGATGAAGAATTCCAGATTGTCAAATGCAGTCAGTGCCGCTTCCGGCACAAAGCTCGTCAAACCCGGCAGCATCGTAAGACCTCCTTTCGCGTCTTGCATTTTGAAGCCCGAAGGTGTAGTATCCTCATTATACTCGATATGTCAAGGCTTCAGCAGGGAAGATCCTGCCAAATTTTCGAATTTTCTGCGAGTTTTCCGCATACCCGCTTTCACAGACACGTCATGGACGACAGACACCTCCGGCGCGGATATCCGGAGCGTGCAAACGGAGGAAACGCATATGAAAAAACTTTTCACACAACTGCTGGTACTGGTACTGGCGCTGACGCTCACCGCCTGCGGCGGCCAAACAGCCAACGATATCCCGCCGGAGGGCGAGGACGACGGCATCGTCTGTCCCGCCGGCTTCGACGGCATGGAGGAGCTGCTCGCCGCCGCCCGGGCTGAGGGCGAGCTGACGGTCTGCGGCTCCTGCGAGGAGGCATATCTCGCCGCCGCCTGCCAGCGCTTTGAGGAGCTGTTCGGCATCCGTACCACCTACCAGTATGTGGCCTCCGACAGCGTGCAGACCCAATCGCAGGGAACGCCGGGTCATTCCGCCGCGGATGTGTGGTTCGGCGGCAGCGCCGAGGATTGTGCCGCCTGCGGCGACGCCGGTCTGCTGGCTGCCTACGACGCCGTCCACGCCTCCCGCCTGACGGACGATCTGTACCGCGACGCGGAGGGGCTCTGGTATGGCATCAGCGTGGATCCGCTGGGCTTCGTCGTCGACCGGGATATGCTCAAGCGCATGGCGATCGACGCCCCCACGGGCTGGGCCGAGCTGCTGGACTTCCGGTATCAGGAGCTGCTCTGGACCTCCAACTATACATACGACGGGGCGGGACGGCTGCTGCTCCGCGCCGTCCGGCAGCAGCCGGAGCTGTTCGGCGGGGACAACTACCTGCTGGCGCTGGATGAGAACGTCGCCCTGTACGCCGCCTCCGACGCGGCGGTGACCCGCTGCCTCGGCACCGGCGAGTGCGTCATCGGCATCAGCTTCCTGTCCGACGGCATCGCCCGCATCGAGGGCGGCTGCACCAACCTCCGGCTGGTGCTTCCCGCCGAAGGTACCCCCTGCCGGATCGCCGCCACCGCCATTTTCAAGGACGCCGCGCACCCCAACGCCGCCAAGCTCTGGACGGAATTTGCCCTGTCCCCCGCCTGCGTGGAGTTGGCGGCCGCCAACGGCTGCTTCCAGTTTCCCGTGCTTGGCAACGCCCAGCGCCCCTCCACCTCCGCAGCCGGTCTGGATCTGCGCGGCGTCGTAGCTCTCGACCGGGATGAGTCTGCGGATGTTATTGACGCCTGCATCGAGGAGACGATGACCGCCTTGGCCGAAGCCGGAGCGGACATCAGCGCGGAACGGTTCCAGACCCCCTGAACCGCCGCACCGGACAGCCGCCATCCATGGCGCGGCAGGGGAATTTTACGTTTTTCCCCGAAAAGGTGTGACAAGCCGGGAATTTAATGATATACTTGGAATGTTAGCGACCGTTATCGTGTCAAGAGGTGTTTCTCATGGTTCGCAAATATCCGCAATTAGAGGTCGATCTGTCTATCCTGCGCAGCAATGCGCGGCAGGTCATTACGCGCTGCCAGCAGCAAGGCATCCGCGTCTGCGGCGTGGTAAAGGGCGTGGATGGTCTGCCGGAGGTGGCCCGCGCCATGCGCCTGTGCGGTGCGGAGGAGTTAGGTACCAGCCGCCTGGAGCAGGTGGAGCGGTGCCGCGCCGCCGGTGTCGGCGGCCCATGGCTGCTGATCCGCATCCCCGGCCTTTCCGAGCTGCCGGACGTGGTGCGCCTGTGCGAGACGTCCCTCCAAAGTGAGCGCGTCACGCTGGACGCACTGGAGGAGGAGTGCGTTTTGCAGGGCAAGACCCACCGGGTCATCGTCATGGCCGATCTGGGTGACCTGCGGGAGGGCTTCTGGGACAAGGACGAGATGGTGGACGTGTGCGTCCACGTGGAGCGGGAGCTGCCCCATGTGGAGTTGGCAGGCGTCGGCGTGAACCTGACGTGCTACGGCTCCACCAAGCCCACGCCCGAGAAGATGCAGGCTCTGCTGGCCATTGCGGCGCGCATTGAAAAGCGCATCGGCCGCAAGCTGGAGATCATCTCCGGCGGCGCCACCAGCTCATACACGCTGGTACACTGGGGTACCATGCCGGCGGGCATCAACCATCTGCGCATCGGTGAGAATATCCTGCTGGGCAAGGACCTGCAGGTAAATTGGGGCATTCAGGATATGGACTACCTGCGGATGGACGGCTTTACCCTGCGGGCCGAGGTGGTAGAGGTGCGGGAAAAGCCCACCTACCCCATCGGCGAGTTTGCCATTGACGCCTTCGGCCGCAAGCCCGTGTATGTGGATCGCGGCATACGGCGGGCCATTCTGGCGCTGGGCCGGGCGGATGTAGGCGAGCTGGAGTCCCTCATCCCCAGAGAGGCCGGGCTGACCGTCATCGGTGGCTCCTCCGACCACTGCATCGTAGACGTGGAGGACTGCCCCCGTCGGCTGGAGGTGGGCGATATCGTGGAGTTTTCTCTGTGCTACAGCCACCTGCTCTACGCCACATCGCGCAGCGACATCACCATTCAATTTGTAAATTAAATTAGGAGGAATATACAACATGGGAAATATGGGAGATCTGGCCATCCTGCTGGTGGGGATCGTGGACGCGCTGTTCGCCTTTTTCGTGGTGGCGCCCATCCTGCTGAACACCGCCAGCCTGTTCGGCGTCCAGAAGCGCTTTGCACAGGCCATGGTGGAGGAGGGCGTCATTGATGCCGACACCGTGAAGCAGATGCAATCCAAGAAGCAGATCGCCGGCGTGCTGATCTCGCTGGTGCTGTGCGCTGTACTGGTCTGGACGTGCTGGAAGACCGCGCCGATGGGCTACCTCTGCGGCGGCGTGGCGCTGGTGGCGGGGTTCCTGAAGTACCGCAAGATCGTGCAGTACAACAGCCTGACCGTCAAGCGCTTCCGCAACACCTACAAAGACCAGATGAATGTCACCAAGTTCAACAAGTTCGTAGACACACACTTCTGAGCCTACACAAAAAA
>OHNM01000431.1_pt1 | contig 10914 bp, 7 predicted proteins | sample 1569661 | NCBI WGS metagenome assembly OHNM01 (sample SAMEA3879508, study PRJEB24766) | human gut metagenome | biome: human-associated habitat; feature: feces | place: USA | collected 1985/1987 | reverse complement strand
TATTCACAATCCGCTAAACGGGTTATTCGAAAAATCCGTTGCAACTTCAATCTTACCATAGCTCCTCCATCCGTTTTTTCTTTCGACATATTTGAGATAAAATTACCTAATGAATAAACAATGACATGCCGGGCAGGAGTCCGGGGGTCTTTTACAATTTCCATAGGCTGGAGTACATGCGGATGCGAACCTATTACATGATCAACTCCTTGTTCAATCAACCAGTTAGCCAATTCACACTCCGATCGTTCAGGGAACGAACAATATTCCACTCCCCAATGCATACAGGCTATAATAACATCAGGAAGTTTTCTGCGTGCATCAAGAATATCTTTTTTTATTTGTTCCCGATTAATATAATTCACCACATTCGGAGCATCAGTCTTCAAGCCATTCGTTCCATAAGTATAGTTCAACAATACAATTCTAAAACCATTCTTCTCAATCAATAACGGGTAGTTCTTATGACGTTCTTCCGGGTTCCTATAGGTTCCAGCATGATGTATTTTCAAAGAATCCAACATCAGAATAGTACGTTCCAACCCCAACTTCCCCTTATCCAGACAATGATTGTTAGCGGTCAGCAATACATCAAATCCGGCTTCCTTTATAGCATGAAGATATTCATCCGGAGCACTGAACGCCGGATACCCTCTATAAGGCTTTCCTCCCAATGTCACCTCTAAGTTCCCTATAGCCATATCCGCCTCACTTATTTCTTTCTTCACATGACGGAAGCAATCATTATAATTATACCCGTCTCCTTGCCTGGCTGCATCAATTTGAGCCTGATGTTGCATCAAATCACCGACAAACAACAAAGAGATCTGATCTTGCGCCGATAGCGACAAACCAAACCATAGCAAAAAAAGAATGAAGATCTGTTTCATCTATTCTAACATTAAAGGGTACAAGATAGGAAAAAATTCGTAAAGAACAAAGTTCTACACTAATTTACAGTTTTCATACGCTTGAATTCCGTAGGAGCAACCCCGAACTGTGCCAACAGGCTTCACTAACCTGCACCCGTTCTGAAACAGCAGTACCATCGTTTTTTTCAAGCGAATAATACAAATAAAAAATTAGAAAGAGGATCTACAAGCATTTGCAACAAATCTTTATATATCACACACATGCCTTATTGATGACAATGACCCCAACAGAAACCACGTCAGCAAGCATGCCAACCGCCAGTCCAAAAGACAAGGACATTTAAAAAAAAGACCAAGACGTTTTTAAAAAAGACGGCGGCCTTTTAAAAAAAGCTCGTCATCTTTTTTAAAAATGACCTGATCTTTTTTACCACAGCCGGAATCCGCCATATTCCATAAAGGTACAAATCCTCCATGCGCACTTCTTACAAAAAAAACCTAAAAATAGCCTACTTTACATCAAAACGGAATAGCCTATAAAAAGTATATATAACTGTATTCAAGCATTTTATGCAAAATTCAGCTTCACAATACAGTGAGGGCATAAGAGCATAAGTGAGAGCAATATTTTTTGCCCTCACCATCTAAATCTTTTATAATAAACCTATTATACATGCAGTGAGGGCATGAGGGCATAAATGTCCCGAACTTCCCAGCGAGAAAGACCTATACATCAAGGACACTCCCGAAAATATAGTCATTCCGAAGAACAAAATAATCTTTTAAGAGCGAAAATCCTTCCTTATGATTTTACAGGTAAGTCCGAAAAACAGGCATAACTTTTGTTCATGAAAACAAGTGTGTCAAAAGCAGGTCAGCTTATCTTGTAAGCATTACCAAACTTTTGACACATTCTTTTTTATCCAGCAAGCTTCGCAAAGCGTGTGGCACTTATTTGTAAATGGCCTTTTTTCCAGCCAGCAACGTATTCTTCATTAAAGATACAATAGTCATAGGTCCCACACCACCCGGAACAGGAGTGATATAAGAACATTTGGGAGCCACTTCATCAAATTTCACATCTCCGGTCAGTTTGAATCCGGATTTCTTTGTGGCATCCGGCACACGGGTAGTACCCACGTCAATAACCACCGCACCTTCTTTCACCATCTCAGCCTTCACAAAATTCGGCTGACCCAGTGCAGCAATGATAATGTCAGCTTCCTGACATTCTTTTACCAAATCCTTGCTGCGGCTGTGACAAACAGTTACAGTGGCATCACCCGGATAAGCTTTCTGCATCATCAGGCTCGCCATAGGCTTACCCACAATATTGCTACGGCCCAATACTACACACTTCTTTCCCTGTGTTTCAATATGGTAACGCTTCAGCAATTCCAGAATACCATTAGGCGTAGCGGATACATAGCAAGGAAGGCCAATGGACATACGTCCTACATTGATAGGATGGAAACCATCCACATCTTTACGATAGTCAATGGTTTCAATCACTTTCTGCTCGGAAATATGCTTCGGTAAGGGAAGTTGTACGATAAAACCATCCACGTCAGCATCCTCATTCAGTTCTCTGACCTTTGCCAGTAATTCTTCTTCCGTCACATCTGCTTCATAACGGATCAGACTGGATTTGAAACCACATACTTCACAGGCCTTTACTTTAGCCGCCACGTATGTCTCACTTCCCCCGTCGTGTCCAACGAGGATTGCAGCTAAATGGGGACGCTTGCCACCTTTAGCCACGATTCCGGCAACTTCCGCAGCAATCTCCTGCTTCACCAGTTCCGAAATAGCTTTTCCATCAATTAGTTGCATACTATTTATTTATAAATAATCCATTGAGCAACAAATGTAGCATAAATCAGCCACGTTGCATAATAAAAAAAGGAGAAAGTTCCGCACTTTCTCCCTACCTGTTTATTTAAACCTTACTTTTTAAGTTTCGGCATCATCTTACCCATCTTGCTGCCGGTCACCATCTTCATCATCTTGCGGGTCTGGTCAAACTGTTTCAGCAGGCGGTTTACTTCCTGAATATTCGTACCGCTACCTTTGGCAATGCGCTGGCGGCGTGAACCGTTCAGAATGGCCGGATTGCTGCGTTCTTCCGGAGTCATGGAGTAGATGATGGCTTCAATGCTCTTGAAGGCATTGTCGTCAATGTCTATATCCTTGATGGCTTTGCCTACGCCCGGTATCATGGAGGCAAGTTCCTTCAAGTTACCCATTTTCTTGATTTGTGCAATCTGGCTCAGGAAGTCGTTGAAGTCGAACTGGTTCTTGGCAATCTTCTTTTGCAGGCGTTTGGCTTCTTCCTCGTCATATTGTTCCTGCGCACGTTCCACCAAAGATACGATGTCACCCATACCGAGAATACGGTCGGCCATACGTGAGGGATGGAACTGGTCGATGGCATCCAGCTTTTCACCGGTACCTACAAACTTGATGGGCTTGTTTACCACCGAACGGATAGAAAGGGCGGCACCACCGCGGGTATCACCATCCAGTTTGGTCAATACTACACCATTGAAGTCGAGCCGTTCGTTGAATTCCTTAGCGGTATTCACTGCATCCTGACCGGTCATTGAATCCACTACGAACAGAATCTCGTCCGGATTGATGGCCTTCTTGATGGCGGCAATCTCGTTCATCATCTCCTCATCCACTGCCAGACGACCGGCTGTATCGACAATTACAAGGTCGTAACCTTTGGCTTTGGCTTCTTGGATGGCATTTTGGGCAATGGCTACCGGATTTTTGCTGTCCGGTTCCGAGTACATCGGTACGTCAATCTGTTCAGCCAGTACACGCAACTGCTCGATAGCGGCAGGACGGTACACGTCACAAGCCACCAATAACGGCTTTTTGTTCTTCTTGCTCTTCAGCATGCGGGCCAGCTTTCCGGAGAAAGTTGTTTTACCGGAGCCTTGCAAACCGGACATTAGGATAATGGCAGGCTTGGAGTCGAGGTTTATTTCAGAAGTCTCGCCGCCCATGAGCTGGGTCAGTTCATCGTGTACGATTTTTACCATCAGCTGGCTGGGCTTAACGGCTGTCAGCACGTTTTGTCCCAAGGCTTTTTCCTTAACGGTATCGGTGAAGTTTTTGGCTACCTTATAGTTCACGTCGGCATCCAAAAGTGCCTTACGTACGTCTTTCAGGGTTTCCGCAACATTGATTTCGGTGATTTTGCCCTCACCTTTCAAAATTTTAAACGACCTTTCAAGTCTCTCGCTTAAATTATCGAACATAGTATCTAATTACAATTACTAAATTACAAATTACTCTTATTGAGGCGCAAAAGTACAAAAAATCCCTTTAACTGCCTTCTTTTGAAGCAGAATATTATTGAAGACTTGCAGCGGGATGGGCGAAAAGAATGGAAGTGCCGGTCAAGGCACTGATAATCATCTATATTATTCTGTTTTTTTTAGTTCTTTTTGCTTACTTTCTATTGATAATGTCTCTGGCGCAGGGTCCTTCGTGGTTGGGATATCCCGGTGCGTGGCTGCGCCATCTCTTGTCGGCTTCAACTTTCAGGCTTCGGTAGTCGTCCTGTGTGCGGCGGATGTAGTCGTCCAGCAGTGCCCGGTGCTCGGCCAGAATCTTTGAGTATTTGGGGTCATGGGCAAGGTTTCGTCTTTCTCCTTTATCCTTCAGCATATCATACAGTTCTTCCCCGTTGCCTTCCAGATAGTGTGTGTATTTGTATCTGGGACTGCGTATCATCCGTCCCGGGCTGACGGTCACTTCGTATTCACTGTGCCATTCGGAGGCTGCATAGGGGTGCTGTCTCTTTTGCTTCTCGCCTTTCAGGAAAGGGGCAAGGCTGATGCCGGGCTTGGAGGAAGGCACCGGAATGCCTGCCAGTTCACAGAGAGTGGGCAGGTCGATAGTGGGTTGGGTCAGTAAATCTTCCACCGGTTTTTGACGGGGATGAATACCGGGACCGGCTATGATGAAGGGCACATTTGTCATTTCTTCGTAAAAGCTGACCTGCTTGGTTACCATGCGGTGTGACCCCATTCCGTCTCCGTGGTCTGCCAGTACAATGACAATTGTATTTTTGCCGGCGGGAGTGGAGTAGAGGGCTTCCAGTACACTCTCTATCTGTCTGGCCACTATCCGCGTGTAATGCTGGAAGGCGGCGACGTAGTGCCGGTAATTGTCCTCGTTCCAGTGGGCGGCTTGCATCATCCTCCGGTGGCTGCAGCAGATGTACTGAATGGGCAACGGAAGTTTTTCCCAGTCTTCCACTTCAAAGTTTTCGGGTAGTAGCGGGAGTGGGGTACTGATGGGGCTATCTATGTGCTCCCCTTTATTTTCGCCTACATATCCGCAGATATTGTGCGGGTTTTGGAAATCGGCTATGCAGATGAAAGGTTCTTGCGGTGGATTGCTGAGATAGGCCACGGCATCCTCGCAGGTTCCTACATCCAGAAAGCTGTCATTGTTGGCGGAATCCCCTTAGGGAACCCATGTCATGGGTTTTGCCAAAGTGGACGGCCTCATAACCGTTGGCGGTGAAGAGGCTTCCCAGGGTCGGAATGCTGTCGGGCAGCGGAGGATTGATGTGTTCGGCCGAGTTGGAACGTACATTGGTTTGATGCGGCATCAGTCCGCTCCATAAGGCAGCGCGTGACGGTTGGCTGAGGGGGCATCCCACGTATGCGTTGGCAAATGTTACACCTTGGGAGGCAATTCGGTCTATAGGTGGAGTGCAGCTGGGGTCGGCACCGTATGCGCCTACTACCCGCTGGGTCAGATGGTCGCATTGGATAATAAGAAAATTGGGCGATTGCTGTGCCATTACCGGAAAGCTGCACAATGCCATTCCCATAAAAGAGTGAATCGTTTTCATCAGATTTGGATTTTATTTGTTCAAGGTTATTGTATGGTGGCAAATGTATGAAAAAACGGATATAAAAAAAGCTTCCACCTACGTTTATGAACGTAAATGGAAGCTTTTGTACAATATCTGTATGCAGTTGCTGTTAACTGTTCATGCTCATCAGGAATTCGTCGTTGTCTTTGGTCTTCTCCAGACGGTCTTTTACGAAGTCCATGGCTTCTATCGGATTCATGTCGGCAAGGTACTTGCGGAGAATCCACATGCGGTCCAGTGTCTGCTTGTCTTGCAGCAGGTCGTCGCGGCGGGTGCTGGAGGCAACGATGTTGACAGCCGGGAAGATACGCTTGTTGGACAAGTTGCGGTCGAGCTGCAACTCCATATTACCCGTACCCTTGAATTCTTCGAAGATAACCTCGTCCATCTTTGAGCCAGTGTCAATCAAGGCAGTGGCAAGGATGGTCAGTGAACCGCCGCCCTCGATGTTACGTGCTGCACCGAAGAAGCGTTTGGGCTTATGCAATGCGTTGGCATCCACACCACCGGAAAGCACTTTGCCGGAAGCCGGGGATACGGTGTTGTAGGCACGTGCCAGGCGGGTGATGGAGTCGAGGAAGATGACAACATCGTGTCCGCATTCCACCATGCGTTTTGCTTTTTCAAGGACGATGCCGGCAATCTTCACGTGGCGTTCTGCAGGTTCGTCGAAAGTAGAAGCGATAACTTCTGCCTTTACGCTGCGAGCCATATCGGTAACTTCTTCCGGACGCTCATCGATGAGCAGCATAATCATATATACTTCCGGGTGATTCTCGGCGATGGCGTTAGCGATATCTTTCATCAAGATAGTCTTACCGGTCTTAGGCTGAGCCACGATAAGCGCACGCTGTCCTTTTCCGATAGGAGAGAAGAGATCTACCACACGAGCTGACAAGTTATCACCATATCCCTTGCAAAGGCGGAACTTTTCGTCAGGGAAGAGCGGAGTAAGATGATCGAACGGTACACGGTCGCGAACCAACTCTGGGTTAAGTCCGTTAATCTTTGATACCTTAACCAACGGGAAGTATTTTTCACCTTCCTTAGGCGGACGTATGGTTCCGTCTACCACATCGCCGGTCTTCAGTCCGAAGAGCTTTATTTGCGATTGAGATACATAAATATCATCGGGTGATGAAAGATAGTTGTAGTCTGAAGAACGCAAGAATCCGTATCCATCGGGCATTATCTCCAAAACTCCGGTACCTCTAAGTATATCATCGAAGTCGTATGCCTTTTCTACCGGTTTAGCTGGTTCTTGAACGGGAGCCGGAAGTGCGTTTGGCGCAGCTTGTACTGGCTGATTGTTCTGAGGTCTGTTCTGCTGATAGTTGTTTTGGTTCTGTCCCTGATTGTTATTATTGTAATAACCCTGATTATTGTTGCTGTTCTGCGGGCGTCCGTTTTGCTGCTGACGGTTGTTATTGTTATTTCCGTATCGCTGCTGACGGTTATTATAGTTGTTATTCTGTCGGTTGTTCTGACGATTGTTGCTTTTGTTGGGCTGCTGCATCTGCTGCTGAGTCTGTGCGTTAGCTTGCTGTGCCGGTTGGTTTTCTATCTTCATAGAACCGAATTTACCGAGCAGTTCAGATGGCAACTCCATCTTTTCAGAAGGCAAGTCTTCTATAGGAATAAAATCGTCGTTAGCCTGTGATGCGAAGCTTTCTGCTGGAGTATCGATACTTTCTGTTGCTTCCGGAGCTTTTTCTTCTGTGGCGGCAGCTTCTTTTTCAGCCTTCTCTGCCATCAGTCTTTCTTTCTCCAGAGTAGACTTATTCTTGCTACCCGGCTTTCTGCCTCGCTTAGCCTTTGGCTTTTCTTCAGTAGCCTGAGCTTCTGCTGGTTGTGCTGGTGCTACATTAGCGGCATCTTCCGGAGTGCTTTCGTCCGTCTGTGTTGTGGCATCGGCGGGTTTGGTATCCAACTTCTGAGCCTTATCCTTTGTAGCTGTGTAAACCTTGTCGCTGTCATATCAGAGAATATTATTCTTCCTTGCAAGGTGAGCTGTGTAAAGCTGTATAACGTGAAGGTGCCCGACGGTAAAACATGGATCAAGAAGCAGAATGTTAAGGTATCGAACCAGGTGGGAGAGTTTAGCATTGAGTACAAACAAGAAAATGGTGAGGTGAGGGCTATTTATACTCTTAATGTAAATGAGCAACTTATAACGGTGAAGAATTACAAGCAGTTCTATTCATTGATGAGCGAGTGTAAGGCTCCGAATAATTACGCCATACTATTTAAGTAATGCAGGAAAAGAACGTATAGGGTCATCGAATTTAAAAAAGAATGTGAAAAATTAGCTTACGTCTTCGGAAAACCTTAAATTCGTGACCAAATAAAATACAGACTTTAATAATATGGAATTAGCAGGAAAAGTAATTGCAGTGTTGGAACCCAGAGGTGGTGTTTCTAAGACCGGAAATGAATGGAAAGTACAGGAATACGTTATCGAAACTCACGACCAGTATCCTCGTAGAATGTGTTTCGACGTGTTCGGTGCCGATAAAATACAGCAATTTAATATTCAGATGGGTGAAGAGTTGAACGTTTCGTTCGATATCGACGCTCGTGAGTGGAATGGTCGTTGGTTTAACAGTATCCGTGCATGGAAGGTAGACCGTGTTCCTGTTGGCGGAAGTCAACCAGTACCTCCTATGGGCGCAGCTCCGTTCCCACCGGTTAATGCTGCTCCGGCAAGTTTTGCTGCGCAGGACGAAAAGGATGACCTCCCGTTCTAAAATAGGCTTTGTAATCATTAAACATAAGCACACAAAAAGAGCTTCCGATATTGCATATTGCGTTCGGAAGCTCTTTTTGTGTATGCTTATTAGTGAGCGAATTATGAATTCATGCTCATCAGGAACTCTTCGTTGTTTTTGGTGCGCTCCAACTTCTGCTTTAAGTCGGTCATTGCTTCTACCGGGTTCATATCCGACAGATAGTTGCGTAATACCCACATACGATCTAATGTCGGCTTGTCGAGCAACAGATCGTCGCGGCGAGTACTTGAAGCGTTGATGTTTACAGCTGGGAAGATACGCTTGTTGCTCAAGTTTCTGTCGAGCTGCAATTCCATGTTACCTGTACCCTTGAATTCTTCGAAGATTACTTCATCCATCTTGGAACCGGTGTCAATCAGTGCGGTTGCGATAATGGTCAGCGAGCCACCGTTTTCAATGTTACGGGCAGCACCGAAGAAACGTTTGGGCTTATGCAGGGCATTTGCATCCACACCACCGGATAATACCTTGCCGGAAGCAGGAGAAACCGTATTGTATGCACGTGCCAGTCGGGTGATAGAGTCGAGGAAGATTACCACATCGTGACCGCATTCTACCATGCGTTTCGCTTTTTCCAGTACGATACCTGCAATCTTTACGTGACGTTCTGCCGGTTCGTCAAATGTAGAAGCGATCACTTCGGCATTTACGCTGCGCGCCATATCTGTCACTTCTTCGGGACGTTCGTCAATAAGCAGCATGATCATGTACGTTTCCGGATGGTTGGCTGCGATTGCGTTAGCGATGTCTTTCATCAGGATCGTCTTACCGGTTTTGGGCTGCGCCACAATCAAAGCACGCTGTCCTTTACCGATAGGTGAGAACATATCTACCACACGGGCTGAAAGGTTATCACTATATCCCCCTTTGCAAAGTTTGAACTTTTCATCGGGGAACAGCGGGGTCAGGTGATCAAACGGAACGCGGTCACGTACCAATCCGGGATCCAGACCGTTTATCTTTTCCACCTTTACCAACGGGAAATATTTTTCTCCTTCTTTGGGCGGACGGATAGAGCCTTCCACTACATCACCGGTCTTCAAACCGAACAGTTTTATTTGCGATTGTGAAACGTAAATATCATCGGGTGAGGAAAGATAGTTGTAATCGGATGAACGGAGGAAACCGTATCCGTCGGGCATGATTTCCAATACCCCGGTACCGGTCAGGATACCTTCAAATTCGTAAGGCTTTTCCACCTGTTTGCGTTCCGGTTGTTGAGGAATGCTGGCAGACGCTTCTCCCTCAGCCGTCGTATTGTTATTATTGTTTGCCTGACGAGGATTGTTGTAATTATTGTTGCGCGGATTGTTGTACTTCTGATTTTGATCGCGCTGCTGGCGTGGTTGGAATTTGGGGGCAGGTGTCTGTACCGGAGCCGGTGTTTCTACTTTGGTAGCCTCAAATTTGCCGAACAACTCAGTAGGAAGTTCTATTTTTTCTGAAGGAAGATCCTCGATGGGAATAAAATCATCGGTTTCACTGCCGAATTCCAGTTCGGGAAGAATCACTTCTTTTTCTTCGGGAATAGCCGGTGTTTCTTCTTTTTTTGCTTTTTTGGGTGTCGGTTTCGCCGGTGCTTCAGCTTTCACTTCCTCTTTTGCAGTTTCTTTCGTTTTCGTTGCAGGTTGTTCTTCTGTCTTGGCTGTTACTTTCTTACTACCCGGTTTGCGTCCTCTTTTTTTAGGTGTTTTTTCTTCCGCGCTTGTTTCGGTCACGGCTTCTGTTTGTGGTGTTACCGCTACAGGAGCAGTCTCTTTTACTGTTTCGGCAGCTGCGGCGGCAGGCTGCGGGGTATTGGCTTCCAGTTTCTGTGCCTTGTCCTTGGTTGCAGTATAGACCTTGTCACCGTCTTTTTTAACGTTGATACGTGATCTTTTACGGGGTTGACTTTCATTGGCTTTTTCTGCCGCTACTTTTTGGGTTGCTCCGACTATGGCTTGCTCGTCCAGAATTTTATAAACCAGATCTTCTTTTTTTAGAGAGTCTGTTTTCTTGATACCCAACTCTTTGGCAATCGATTGTAATTCCGACAAGTCTTTGTCGTTTAATTGAATAATGTTATACATAGAGTATAGTTATTAGTAATATATTTCTTTATAATCTTTTAATGGTATAATTAAGGAGCGCAATCTACACAAAAATGTGTTAGAAGGGGGAAATGCACTCATAATTACGATTATGGGATTGATGTTGTTTTGATTGTTATCAGGAAGTAAACAGACTTTCCCGGATAGGGAACTGACGTATTTACCGAGGACAAAAGTAGATATTTTTTTTTAATCTCATGCATATTACAGAAGATTTTTTGCCGAATTTAATGAAATTAATAAAAAAAACGACGTGGGGA
>OHNM01000423.1_pt1 | contig 11000 bp, 8 predicted proteins | sample 1569661 | NCBI WGS metagenome assembly OHNM01 (sample SAMEA3879508, study PRJEB24766) | human gut metagenome | biome: human-associated habitat; feature: feces | place: USA | collected 1985/1987 | reverse complement strand
GGAAGGAAGCGTGGGGTGATTTATAAATAGTAAATTGTAAATAGTCAAATAGTAAATATAAAGATGTTAGAGATAAAAGACCTGCATGCCAGCATCAATGGCAAAGAAATATTGAAAGGCATCAACTTGACCATACGTGATGGAGAAGTACATGCACTGATGGGACAGAACGGTGCTGGTAAAAGTACGTTGAGTAATGTGTTGGTTGGCCATCCTGCTTACGAAGTGACGCGCGGCTCAATTACCTTTAATGGCAAGGACTTGCTTGCCATGAGTCCTGAGGACCGTGCACATGAAGGAATCTTTCTTTCTTTCCAGGCTCCGGTAGAGATTCCGGGCGTGTCGATGGTGAACTTCATGCGTGCGGCTGTGAATGAGCAACGCAAGTACCGCCATCTGCCTGCTTTGTCGGCCAGTGAGTTCCTGAAGCTGATGCGCGAGAAGCGTGCCATTGTGGAGTTGGACAACAAGCTGGCCAACCGTAGCGTGAACGAAGGTTTCAGCGGCGGTGAAAAGAAGCGTAACGAGATATTCCAGATGGCGATGTTGGAACCGACTTTTGCTATTTTGGACGAGACGGATTCCGGATTGGATGTGGATGCTTTGCGTATTGTGGCCGACGGTTTCAACAAACTCAAGACTGCGGAAACCAGTGCTATGGTCATTACCCACTACCAGCGGTTGTTGGACTATATCAAACCCGATACGGTACATGTACTGCTGGGTGGACGTATCGTAAAGACCGGTGGACCGGAATTGGCGAAGGAGATTGAAACACGTGGCTTCGATTGGATAAGGAAAGAAGCAGGTGAATTATAAACTCATAATCTGAAAACATGAGTGTAGAGCAACAATACATAGACCTTTTCTCCCAAACGGAGGCGATGATATGCCGGCATAGTGCCGAGGTGCTGAATGCGCCGCGTGCCGCTGCTTTTGCTGACTTTGAGCGCTTGGGCTTTCCCACCCGTAAGGAGGAGAAATACAAATATACGGATATCAGCAAGTTCTTTGAGCCGGATTATGGCTTGAACTTGAACCGGTTGGAAATTCCGGTGAATCCTTATGAAGTGTTCAAGTGCGATGTTCCCAATATGAGCACTGCTCTTTATTTTGTGGTGAACGATGCTTTTTATGGCAGGGCTTTGCCTAAGTCCCATCTGCCTGAAGGGGTTATCTTCGGCAGCCTGAAGGAGGTGGCCGAGAAACATCCCGATTTGGTGAAGAAATATTATGGCAAGTTGGCTGATACGGCAGAGGATGGGGTGACGGCGTTCAACACCGCTTTTGCACAAGACGGCGTTCTGTTTTATGTTCCTAAGAACGTGGTGGTAGAGAAACCTATTCAGCTGGTGAATATCCTGCGTGGTGACGTCAATTTTATGGTGAACCGCCGTGTGCTGATTATTCTGGAGGAGGGTGCACAAGCCCGCTTGTTGGTGTGTGACCATGCGATGGACGGCGTGAACTTCCTGGCAACGCAGGTGATAGAAATCTTTGCCGGTGAGAATGCCATTTTCGATTTTTATGAACTCGAAGAGACACACACCAGTACGGTACGTATCAGCAATATGTATGTAAGGCAGGAAGCCAATAGTAATGTATTGCTGAATGGTATGACCTTGCACAACGGAACTACACGGAATACAACCCGTGTGACGCTTGCCGGTGAACATGCGGAGCTGAATCTGTGCGGTATGGCCATTGCAGACAAGAATCAGCATGTGGACAATCATACGACAATCGACCATGCCGTGCCCAACTGTACCAGCAATGAGCTTTATAAGTATGTCCTTGACGAGCAGGCTGTAGGTGCCTTTGCCGGTCTGGTTTTAGTGCGCCCTGACGCACAGCACACCAGTTCGCAACAGACCAACCGCAATCTTTGTGCCACCCGAGATGCACATATGTACACCCAGCCTCAGCTGGAGATTTATGCAGATGACGTGAAGTGCAGTCACGGCGCTACGGTGGGGCAGCTCGATGAAAGCGCTCTCTTCTATATGCGGCAGCGTGGTATTCCGGTGCGCGAGGCGCGCCTGCTGCTGATGTTCGCTTTTGTCAACGAAGTTATCGACACCATCCGTTTGGATGCTTTGAAAGACCGTCTGCATCTGCTGGTAGAGAAGCGTTTCCGGGGGGAACTGAACAAATGCCAGGGGTGCGCCATCTGCAAGTGATAGCTTATAATTTCGATTCATTATGAACAACGATATAAATAAGAGTAGTATCTTGGCTCCCCTCCCTATGGGAGAGGGGCTGGGGGAGAGGCTTCGAGCTGATTTCCCTATCCTTTCCCGTGAGGTATATGGCAAGCCGTTGGTCTATCTGGACAACGGCGCGACTACGCAGAAACCTCGCCAGGTAGTAAATGCCATTACGGACGAATATTATTCGGTGAATGCCAATGTGCATCGCGGAGTGCACTTCCTGTCGCAGCAGGCTACAGAGCTGCACGAGGCCTCGCGTGAGACGGTGAGACGTTTCATCAATGCCCGCAGCACGAATGAGATTGTCTTCACCCGTGGTACGACGGAGAGTATCAACCTGCTTGTCTCCAGCTTCGGTGAGGAATTTATGCAGGAGGGGGATGAGGTGATTCTTTCTGTGATGGAACACCATAGCAACATTGTTCCCTGGCAGCTGCTTGCCGCCAAGCGTGGAATTACCATCAAGGTGATTCCGATGAATGACAAGGGCGAACTCTTATTGGACGAATATAGGCAGTTGTTCTCCGAACGTACCAGGATTGTCAGTGTGGCGCATGTTTCCAATGTGCTGGGTACGGTCAATCCCGTCAAGGAGATGATTGCTTTTGCCCATGAGCAGGGTGTTCCGGTGCTTGTGGACGGTGCCCAGTCCATTCCCCACATGCCGGTAGATGTGCAGGATCTGGATGCCGATTTCTTCGTTTTCTCCGCGCACAAGGTGTATGGTCCTACGGGGGTAGGGGTGCTTTATGGTAAAGAGGAGTGGCTGGATAGGATACCTCCCTATCAGGGCGGTGGAGAGATGATTCAGCATGTATCTTTTGAAAAGACTACCTTCAATAAATTGCCCTTCAAGTTTGAAGCCGGTACGCCGGATTATATCGGTACTACCGGACTTGCCAAAGCTTTGGACTACGTTTCGCTGGTTGGGATGGACAAGATTGCCGCCTATGAACACGAATTGACCCAGTATGCCATGCAACGGCTGAAAGAGATTCCCGGTATGCGTATCTTCGGCGAGGCAGAAGACAAGGGTAGTGTCATATCGTTTCTGGTAGGTGATATCCATCATTTTGATATGGGTACATTGCTCGACCGTCTTGGCATTGCCGTACGCACGGGACATCACTGTGCCCAACCATTGATGCAGCGTCTTGGCATCGAAGGAACAGTGCGTGCATCTTTCGGGCTTTACAATACCCGGGAGGAGATAGATGTGCTGGTGGCAGGTATAGTTCGTGTCAGCCGGATGTTCTGACCAAAGCAAAGCTTTGCAACCTTTCTTTCATTCCTTGCGTCTAATATGTCAACAACTAAAAAAATGAATTATGTTAGTAACAACAACCCCGACTATTGAGGGTGGACGTATCACCCGCTATTATGGCATCGTTTCCGGTGAAACGATTATCGGTGCCAATGTATTCCGCGATTTCTTTGCCAGCATCCGCGACGTGGTGGGTGGGCGAAGTGGCTCTTATGAAGAAGTGCTGCGCGAAGCTAAAGATATAGCCTTGCGCGAGATGCAAGAACATGCCCGTGCTATGGGTGCCAATGCCGTGATTGGTGTAGACTTGGACTATGAAACGGTAGGAGGCAGTGGCAGCATGTTGATGGTTACGGCATGCGGTACGGCTGTAACGGTGGAATAAGTTCGCTCTACTATATTACAACATAGGAAGATATAAGAAATGGCAACCCTGTGAATGGTTGCCATTTTCTTTATAAGGAGTATCTTTTATCGGTTATTTGTACCAATCCTTATAATCTGTTCCATTGGAATTGACCCAATCCATAAAATGTTCAAAGCTCTTGTCTATCGGGTGGGTTTCAGGAGTATTGAAGTTTGTGGCTCCACTTAGATGAATGGCAAAAGGATAGTTGCCATTGGCTACATAATAGCTTGTCGGTACAGAGGACAAATCCTCTTCGGTATGGAATAGAGCCATGTCTGCCTTTTCAGTAGGAGGATAGTTGACCAAATGCACTTCGATGCGTGATTCTTTCAATTCGTCATGTACCATGATGAATGGATTATAAGGGGGAATTCCAAGCGTTTCGTGTGATAGTGGAGTCTTGAAGGTGTTCTTTATCTTATATGTAGCGGTTTTTGTATTTCTCTCTGTTACATCGAGCGCACTTAGAAATACATTGACGGTAGCTTTGGAAAGGTCTGTATCCAGTCCTTGTCCGTTGAAAGTTGTGGGGGCTTCCAATATTTCAGTTGACATATTGCTGCGTTCTGTATTCAGTTGGTAAGCGAAACCATTTTTGAAAGTGGCACCGGACCAAAGCAACTCATAGGTGTCTTCTGTAGAAAGGACCTGATTGGCATCATTGAAGTTCAATACGGACTGGTATTTTACAATAACATCATTCAAGTCATAGTCACCCTTTCTGGGCCAATTATCTTCGAAAGCGATGATTCCTTTGTATTCCAGACTGTATTTCTTATCCTCGTTGCCACCGTCAGGTTTGATATCAGGAATATCCGGATTGATGATGGCTTCGATGGGGTTGGACCATACGTTGAATTGTATATCATTATAGTCTTGGTCTGTCCAATCTTCAAAGGACAATACGACAAAATCATCGATGCGGAATGCAGCTGTATGTGTACGGCCGTCCCCATTCAGCTTTGTAGTAGAGTAGAAAGGCTTATTGTTTCCGCCATAGAAGCTGTCATTCAATAGGAACCATCCGATTTTTACTCCATTGGGAAATACGGTGCCTTGGTCCACTCCGTCGGGGTCTATGTAATGAAGCTTTACACTTTCACCGCCTTGTAGTCCGGAAGCCTTTTTATTATAATAATTATCCATCAGAGTGTTTGGAAAAACAATGCATTTGGGGGCTTTTTTAATTTCACTTAAAGATGCGTCTGCCCTATAGCAATAATAGCCAAAGGCGCTCGCTGCACCGCTGGTTCCTCCAATTATCCGGATGGATACTTCCGCATTGCGCCCTTCCGGATCATTGATTTCAAAATCTATGGCTTGTCGGTATTGCTTAGGGCATGTGCCTCCTTCCTTCAAGGTCGTATTGATGATTGTCAATACATCACCGGGAATTGTGATTTTGTTGTCTGTGTCTAAATAATGAGGATATCCTTTGGAGCTCCATGTTCCTAATACATGGTATCCTTTGGGTGCCTGCCATCCCTCCGCCCGTGTTTGCGGATTATCATCGGTGGAATCCCATTTGATGTCGGCAGTAATGGCATCTCCTGCAATAACTGTTTTGAAGAGGGTGGGGACCCCTATATAAGAAGTATAGATATATGCTTCGTCCCCATGGTCCGAATTGATGATTTCCTTGCCGCTATATGCACCGTTACCGTCTGTCATGCGTCTGATGACCGGTTCCAGGTCTGTGCGTTTTATAATCTGGCCATCTTTGTCAATCGTGAACGGGTCTTCAAGATAGATTTCAAAAAGTACTTTATAGCCTTCGGGGACATCATACTTTACGTTTACTTGGATGGAAGATGTCGTAGAAAAATCAAAAGAGTTGGGAGTCTTCTCATCGTCTTTTCCATTATCGGGATTGTAGACGTCATGTTCGCATCCTATGGATAGGAATGCCAGCATAATGCTGCATAATGTCAAAGCCAGCATCTTGCATGTCAGGTTAGAATAGATTGGTTTCATAATGCCTTTGTTTTTAGCTTGTTTACTTGTTGCAAAGGTACTATAAAAGTTGTAATATATATCTATATGTGCTCTATTCTTCTCATTAAATACAAAAAATAGGTAAAAAAGGGTACTGCTTGTTGTTTTATTCGCCAGTATAAATACATGCTTGCTTGGATTTCTTTTCTTTTTCATTTGCTTATTTCGTTTCAAATCAATATTTTTAGGCTTTCGTTCAACCTTTTAATACGAATAAATGCTATGGACCAAATCCTATTCTGGCTGGTTCCAGCCGCTTCTATTATGGCACTTTGTTTTGCCTGGTATTTCCATCGTCAGATGATGAAAGAGAGTGAGGGTACGCCTCAGATGATTAAGATTGCCGCTGCTGTGCGCAAAGGTGCTATGTCTTACCTTCGTCAACAATACAAGATTGTGGGCTGGGTATTTCTGGGGCTGGTTATCCTTTTCTCCATTATGGCATACGGTTTCGGAGTGCAGAACTCCTGGGTGCCGATTGCTTTCCTTACCGGAGGATTCTTTTCCGGACTTTCCGGCTTTTTGGGTATGAAGACGGCCACCTACGCATCGGCTCGCACTGCCAATGCGGCACGCACATCGCTGAATGCCGGACTACGCGTGGCTTTCCGTAGCGGTGCGGTGATGGGACTGGTAGTGGTTGGCCTTGGCTTGCTTGATATATCTTTCTGGTATCTGTTGCTGAATGCTGTAATTCCGGAAGATGTAATGACTCCCACCCATAAACTCTGCATCATTACCACTACCATGCTGACTTTCGGTATGGGCGCTTCCACGCAGGCATTGTTTGCACGCGTAGGTGGCGGTATCTATACAAAAGCTGCCGATGTAGGTGCCGACCTTGTGGGAAAGGTGGAAGCCGGTATTCCTGAAGACGACCCGCGTAATCCTGCCACGATTGCGGATAATGTAGGCGACAATGTAGGCGACGTGGCAGGTATGGGGGCTGATTTGTACGAAAGTTATTGCGGTTCTATCCTTGCTACGGCTGCCCTCGGTGCTGCGGCTTTTATCCACTCGGGTGATACGCTGATGCAGTTCAAGGCCGTAATCGCTCCGATGCTGATTGCAGCCGTCGGAATATTGCTTTCCATTATCGGTATCTTCTCCGTGCGTACCAAAGAGAATGCGAAGATGAAGGACTTGCTGAACTCACTGGCTTTCGGTACTAATCTCAGCTCTATTTTGATAGTTGTCGCCACTTTCTTTATCCTGTGGTTGCTGAAGTTGGACAACTGGCTGTGGATTTCCTGCTCCGTGATAGTGGGTTTGATAGTAGGTATCATCATCGGGCGGTCTACGGAGTACTATACTTCCCAATCCTACCGTCCTACCCAAAAGCTGAGTGAAAGCGGAAAGACCGGTCCGGCGACAGTCATAATTTCCGGTATAGGCTTGGGAATGCTTTCTACGGCTATCCCCGTTATTGCAGTTGTGGTGGGTATCATTGCTTCTTATCTACTGGCTGCTGCCGGCGATTTTGCCAATATCGGTATGGGGTTGTACGGAATCGGCATTGCTGCCGTCGGTATGCTTTCTACGCTGGGAATCACTTTGGCAACGGACGCTTACGGCCCGATTGCGGATAACGCAGGCGGAAACGCGGAAATGTCCGGTTTGGGTGAAGAAGTCCGCAAACGTACCGATGCGCTCGATTCTCTCGGAAACACGACTGCCGCAACCGGAAAAGGTTTTGCGATTGGTTCTGCTGCCTTGACGGGATTGGCTTTGCTCGCTTCTTATATTGAAGAAATACGTATCGGACTGACTCGTCTCGGCAATATGGATCTGACTTTCTCGGACGGAAATACAATCAGTGTGGCAAATGCTACTTTCATTGACTTCATGAACTATTATGAAGTGAACCTGATGAATCCGAAGGTACTTTCGGGGATGTTCCTCGGTTCTATGATGGCTTTCCTGTTCTGCGGGCTGACCATGAATGCCGTGGGACGTGCGGCAGGACACATGGTGGACGAAGTGCGCCGTCAGTTCCGTGAAATAAAAGGTATCCTGACGGGAGAAGCCGAACCGGACTACGAACGTTGTGTGGAAATCTCTACGAAGGGGGCACAGCGCGAAATGGTGCTTCCTTCATTGATTGCTATCATTGCCCCGATCTTTACGGGACTTGTCTTCGGTGTTCCTGGTGTGCTTGGTTTGTTGATCGGTGGTTTGAGCAGCGGTTTCGTGCTCGCTATCTTTATGGCAAATGCCGGTGGTGCCTGGGATAATGCAAAGAAATATGTGGAAGAAGGCAATTTCGGAGGAAAAGGAAGTGAGGTTCATAAGGCAACGGTGGTGGGCGATACGGTGGGCGACCCGTTTAAAGATACCTCCGGTCCGAGCTTGAATATATTGATAAAGCTTATGAGCATGGTAGCCATTGTAATGGCAGGACTTACGGTTGCCTGGAGTCTGTTCTAAGGATTTTGTGTTAAAAAGATAAGAAAATGGAGACCGGAATCTAGGTCTCCTTTTTTATTTCATTTACCTTTGCAGAGATAAAAACGATAAAGATGCTATTACCTTATTTAAATGAGAATCTGATAGAAGCAGGATGCGATGAGGCAGGCCGCGGCTGTTTGGCGGGTTCTGTCTATGCTGCTGCCGTCATTCTTCCGAAAGATTTTAAGAATGAGTTACTGAATGACTCCAAGCAACTGACGGAGAAGCAACGTTATGCCCTGCGTGAGGTAATAGAACGTGAAGCGATAGCATGGGCGGTGGGTATCGTTTCACCCGAAGAGATAGATGAGATAAATATCCTGCGTGCTTCTTTCCTGGCCATGCATCGTGCTGTCGATCAACTGTCCACCCGTCCCGAACACCTGCTCATTGACGGAAACCGGTTCAATAAATATCCCGGTATCCCGCATACCACGGTAATCAAAGGCGACGGAAAATACCTTTCGATAGCTGCTGCATCTATTCTGGCCAAAACGTATCGTGATGATTATATGAACCGTCTCCACGAAGAGTATCCCTATTATGACTGGAACCGTAATAAAGGGTATCCTACCAAAAAACACCGTGCCGCCATTGCCGAACATGGAACAACTCCTTATCATCGGATGACGTTCAATTTGTTGGGAGGTGAACAACTTTCTTTGGACTTTTAATTCCCGTTGTTCCTTTCTTAAATTATATTTTCTACATTTTTTTGCAGTATAAGCACGATTTTAGCCTGTTTAGTGCTTGAATTGTTCTGTTTAGGCTAAAAAAGTGTTGCTTCGTGCTTTTAATTGTTATTGAAATGCTATATATTTGCAAACAATAATAAGAATTAAAAAGTTTAAAATCATGGCAACGAACAAGCTACTAAGCTCTACTAAGCTCATTGGGGTATTTTTCATTATGTTAGTTTGTGCACTTCCTGCAAATGCACAGTTCTTGCGTACTTCTTATTTTATGGAAGGTACGCATTATCGTCAACAGCTGAATCCGGCTTTGACGCCGACTAAAGGTTACTTCAATCTTCCGGTGATTGGTGCAGTTAATGCAACTGTGGGGTCTACTTCATTAGGATATCAGGATATTATTGATATTATTGATGACGGAGATGATTTCTATACGAAACCGGATTTCATGAACCGGCTGAAAGATAACAATAAGTTGAATGTGAACTTTAGTACGGAAATCCTTTCTGCCGGTTGGTACAAAGGAAAGAACTTCTGGTCGTTCAACATTGGCCTTCGTACCGATATTGGTGCGAACTTGACTAAATCTATGTTTACTTTCCTGAATGAGATGGAGACTGTTGAAGAAAACTGGAGAAACAGTAACTATGATATCAGTGGTCAGCAATTGAATATCAATGCTTATACTGAAATTGGTTTAGGACTCTCACGTCAGATTAACAGTCGTTTGACAGTCGGTGCCAGAGTGAAAGCTTTGTTGGGTATCGGTAATATGGAGTTAAAACTTAAAAATGTGGCAATGAGTGCTAATCTGCCCAGTGATGCAGAGATTGCAAAGTGGTCAGATGGAAATTATTGGAGTGGCTTAAGCCCAGAAGAAGCTATTAAACAAGCTACTGAATTGAAAGCAAAATTTGATAATTACCATGCAAATTTGAATGTTGGTGCAGAATTGAAGAGTTCTTTCAAAGGTTTGGAATTACAAGAAGAAGAGGGTAAGGATTATGTAACAGACTTCGAATTTGATAGTGGCAAATTGGGTATCGCTGGTTACGGTTTTGGTATTGATTTGGGTGCTTCTTATAAAATATTGGATAATCTGACTGTATCTGCATCTATTCTTGACTTAGGTTTTATCTCTTGGTCAAAATCAAGTACGAAGATTGCGTCAGCCAATCCGGATCCTATTGATATTAAAGGAAGTACTTATGCAGCAATGGTCGATCCCGCTAATCCTGAAACATCTGTGATGAATGCAGTAAAGCAGTTGCAGGATGATACTCAAGGGTATATGGATCGTGTAACTAACGGTGATGTACTCGACTATGATATGTTGCAACTCGAAGTAGGTGATGCAAAAGAATCTCGTAAGTCCCGTCTGGCTTCTACATTGGTGTTGGGTGCAGAATACGGTTTCTTCAATAACAAATTAGCTGTTGGTGTATTGTCTACCACTCGTTTTGTACAACCTGACGCTCTTACAGAGTTGACATTCTCTGCAAATTATCGTCCGAAAAGCTGGTTTAACGTTGCACTTAGCTATTCTGCCATTCAGTCAGCAGGAAAATCTTTCGGTCTTGGTCTGAAATTAGGGCCGTTGTTCCTCGGAACCGACTATATGTTCTTAGGAAAGAACTCTAACACTGTTAATGGATTTGTTGGAGTTTCTATTCCGTTGGGTGGAAGAAAAAGTAAACAAGGATAAAAAATAATTTCTCTCTCTAAACATTCTCTTTTAATTAATTCTCTATAGAAGAAAAAACGTATTATTAAATTACAGCCTGTCATTTACTCAATAGTAGATGACAGGCTGTTGTATGTTAGAACCATTTGATCTTTCTGAATATCACAAACGCCAGCGTGGACAATCCGATAGAGAAGAGTACAATCAAAGAAAAAGCAAAGGGCACTTCTTCCAGATGAATATCTACGTTCATGCCATAAAAACTGGCAATCAATGTAGGGAGCATTAAGACGATAGA
>OHNM01000416.1_pt1 | contig 11056 bp, 9 predicted proteins | sample 1569661 | NCBI WGS metagenome assembly OHNM01 (sample SAMEA3879508, study PRJEB24766) | human gut metagenome | biome: human-associated habitat; feature: feces | place: USA | collected 1985/1987 | reverse complement strand
ACCCCAAAACTCATCAACAAACAAAAGATATAGAAATTCCGACAACGTCTGGTGTGGTGCTTGTAAATTATTGAAAACAGATAGGGTAAACGTCTTTTTCCGACTATACTAAAATATCTTGATTTTACTTAAGAAACATACGGTTTTAAATTATAGGAGGGAAATTTACTGAAGTGTAAGCGGTGAATTAAAATTAGGATGGCGATGCCTCTCCAGTACTTTCACATAAGTATTTAGAGGTATCGCCATCTAATGAAGTTATGACTAAACTAATTTTAGCTTAAGTGCTTTATTTTGCTCCTAAAACCTTACGGAAGCGGGAGATGAATTCAGCCGCTTCCTCTTTTGTCAAGCACAAAGGAGGCAACAGGCGGATTGTGTTGGTTCCTGCCACGCCTGTGAATACTTTTTCTTCAAACAGCAAACGGTTGCGGATTTCTTTGATTGGCTCTTCGAATTCGATGCCTATCATCAAACCTCTTCCGCGCAGTTCCTTTATTCCCGGTATCTTACGTAATTCCTCCATCAGGAAGGCACCGACTTTCTTTGCGTTTTCAATCAATGATTCTTCTTTCATGATGTCCAATACGGCAATGGCTGCAGCACACGCCAAGTGGTTGCCTCCGAAAGTTGTCCCCAACATTCCGTAAATAGGCTTGAATATCGGGCTAATCAATACGGCACCCATTGGGAAACCGTTAGCAATGCCTTTGGCAACCGTGATGATGTCGGGACGGATTCCGGCATATTGGTGGGCAAAGAATTTACCGCTTCTTCCGTAACCTGATTGCACTTCGTCCACGATAAGAACGGCTTGGTGTTTGGTACACATGGCTCGTAAATCCTGCATAAACTCATCTGTCGGAAGTTGGATTCCTCCTACACCTTGGATGCCTTCTATGATGACAGAAGAAACATCGCCTTTTTTCAACTCTGCTTCTACAGCGTAAGGGTCGTTCAAAGAGAGGTAAGTCACATCCAATCCTTCGTTGATAGGAGCCACATATTTAGGATTATCCGTCACGCGGACAGCAGCGGAAGTCCTTCCGTGGAAGGAGTGTTTGAAGGCGATTACACGGCGTTTTCCATTGTGGAAAGAAGCCAACTTAAGGGCATTCTCGTTTGCTTCTGCCCCGGAGTTGATGAGGAATAATTGGTATTCGTCATATCCGCACGCAGCTCCTAACTTGTCTGCCAATCTTTGTTGGAGGCTATTGATGACAGAGTTGGAATAGAATCCCAAATTGCTCACCTGTTCCGTGATAGCCTTTACATAAGTAGGATGGCTGTGACCTACAGAGATGACAGCATGGCCGCCATATAAATCTAAATATTCATTTCCTTCCTTGTCCCAGACATGGCAACCTTTGCCTTTGACAATCTCTATGTTGAATAGAGGAAATACATCAAATAATTTCATTTCGCAATCATGTTTTAAATTAGAAAGCACTTGGCTTCAGATGCAACCCGACGGTCTCTTCCAAGCCGAACAACAGGTTCATATTGTGTACTGCTTGTCCGCTCGCACCTTTTAGCAAATTATCAATCATGGAGACAACCAACAGCTGGTCCTCGTATTTCTGGAGATAAATCAAACACTTGTTCGTATTGACAACCTGTTTCAAATCCGGGTTCTTGTCTGTAATAAACGTGAACGAGTGGTCGCTGTAATACTCTTTGTAAATCTTGCGGATTTCTTCGAGTTCCACTTTGCAGTCCATATATGTGGAAGCAAAGATGCCGCGGGAGAAATTGCCTCTCATCGGGATGAAATTGATTTTACTGCTGAAACTGTTCTGCAATTGGCAAAAGCTCTGTTTGATTTCAGCCAAATGTTGGTGAGTGAAAGGCTTGTAGATGGATATATTGTCATTTCGCCAGCTGAAATGAGAGGTCGCGGACGGTTTGACACCTGCACCGGTCGAACCGGTTATGGCATTGACATGCAAATCGGAGTTCAACAACAGATGTTTCGCTAACGGCAATACTGCCAATTGGATACAAGTAGCGAAACATCCCGGATTGGCAATGCGTCTTGAGGAGCAAATCCGCCTTCTGTTCAGCTCCGGCAAACCATATACAAAGTCATGTTCCGGTGATGCGATGCGGTAGTCCATGGATAAGTCGATTATTTTCACTGTTTCTGGAACAGTGTGCGACTCCATGAATTTCTTCGTGTCACCATGGGCTGTACAGAAGAAAAGGCAATCGATTTCATCCAAAGGTAATTCGTCCGTGAAACGCATTTCCGTTTCCCCGAACAAACCTTCGTGTACATCAGTAATCAGGTTTCCCGCATTGCTGGTACTGTTGACAAATACGATTTCTGCGTCAGGATGATTGATAAGCAAGCGGATTAATTCGCCTGCGGTGTATCCTGCCCCACCTATAATACCTATTTTAATCATATTTCTTCCTCTTTATGGTTTGTATAGTAGACTCGCAACGGAGTAGATAACACCTTGATGAAACCTTTCGCATCTTCGGCGGTCCACCCCTTTTGCATTTCTCCGTACTCCCCGAATTTCGTCTTGACCAAATCATCTTTCGATTCGACTCCTACGGTCGAGAAAGACAACGGACGCAATTCTAGGATAGCAGTGCCGTTCACATTGCGTTGTGACTCTTGCAACATGGCTTCGATGTCGCGCATGACCGGTTCCAAATATTCGCTTTCGTGCAAGAACATTCCGTACCAGTTTGCTACTTGGTCTTTCCAATATTGCTGCCATTTGCTCAACGTGTATTTCTCCAAGAAACGATGCGCTCCAATGATTAGCATAGGAGCTGCCGCTTCAAAGCCGACACGCCCTTTGATGCCGATAATCGTGTCGCCCACGTGCATATCACGACCGATTCCGTAAGCAGCCCCGATTTCTTCTACTTTCTGGATGGCTTTGATAGGATCATCGAACCGTTCATCGTTTACTGCTTTCAATTCTCCCTTTTCAAAGGTCAAGCGTAACTGCTCGGAACCTGTTTTGGTCACTTGCTTCAGATAAGCCGATTCCGGCAATCCCTGAGCAGAGTCCAAAATCTCTCCGCCGCAAATAGAAGTTCCCCACAAACCTACGTTGTAAGAATATTTCAATTTTGTAAAGTCCGCCTCGAAACCATGCTCTTTCAAATAGTTGATTTCATATTCGCGGCTCAAAGCCATGTCACGTGTCAATGTGATGATTTCAACGTTCGGAGCCAAGACCAAGAAGGTCATGTCGAAACGGATTTGGTCGTTTCCTGCACCTGTTGAACCATGAGCAATAGCATCTGCACCGATTTCGTTGGCATAACGGGCAATTGCCAATGCTTGGAAAATACGTTCTGAACTTACGGAGATAGGATAAGTGCCGTTGCGCAAAACATTGCCGAATACCATGAACTTCAAACTCTTATCGTAATATTCACGTGTAACGTCCAACGTCACATATTTCGTTGCGCCCAATTTGTAGGCGTTTTCTTCATTCTGTTTCAATTGCGCTGCGCTGAAACCACCCGTGTTGGCACAAGCGGCGTAAACTTCATACCCTTTTTCCTTGGCTAAATACATTACGGTGAATGAAGTATCCAAACCACCGCTAAAAGCGACTACGACTTTCTTTTTCATGATTCTTTATTTTTGTAATTCTAATTTGTTTTTATTGTTTTTCTCTACGTGATTCCCTGAATCATCGTGATTGGCTTCCGGGTCGTATAACATGCCGGTGCAGATGCAATAGCGTCGGTTGGTGCGTTCCAGCACGTCATGGTTGACGCATCCGTTGCATCCTCGCCAAAATGCCTCATCGTCCGTCAGTTCGGCAAAAGTCACCGGCACATATCCCAAATCGGTGTTCATTTTCATGACTGCCGCACCAGAAGTGAGGCTGAATATCTTGGCATGAGGCCATCTCATGCGCGCTAATAGGAAAGTCATCTCCTTGATGCGTCTTGCCACGCCCAATCCCCGGTAGTCCGGATGGACAATCAGTCCGGATGTCGTGACATACTGTTTGTTCCCCCATGATTCAATATAACTGAAACCAGCGAACTTGTCACCTTCCAAAGCAATGACAGCTTTTCCCTCTTTCATCTTTTGGGCAACATAATCATGTGTCCTTTTAGCGATACCCGTGCCGCGGACTTTTGCAGCAGCTTCGATAGTGTCCAGTATCGTGTCCACATAAATTTCGTGGCCAGCCTCCGCTATCATCACGTCTATTTGTTTTTCTTGTTCCATTGTATATGAATACCTATTTCTTTTTTCTTTTTCTTTTTTTGTTAGATAAAATGAAGCAATGCTTTTGTAATGCTTTCCTTGCTGTATCCTTCCCTCGGGATGATTAAAATGGTGTCATCTCCCGCAATGGTTCCGATAATCTCGTCCGGTGTGTTGGCATCGATATCAGAAGCAATAGCCATTGCGTATCCGGGTTTCGTCTTGATAATGGCAAGATTACCAGAAAACTCGATGTTAGAGTAAGGGGTGTTTGTTCCTTTCGGGGTATTCAAAAAACTTTGTTCGGGAAGTTTGTAAAGGTAAGCCCCGCTGGCATCGTGTATTTTGGCAACTTTCAGCTGCCGGATATCACGGGAAAGGGTCGCTTGTGTCACGATGAATCCTTCCTCGTTTAATCGTTTCATCAGTTGCTCTTGGTTCTCTACAGCTTCCGAGCTTATGATCTTGCAAATTGCCTTTAAACGTTCTTTCTTTGTACTCATTTATGTATAAATATACGTTTATGGCTGCAAATATAGAGAATGATTTTGAATAATTATGCATAAAAACCTATTTTTTCCACTTTTTTCTGCAAAAAAATTTAGAGCGGCTTGTAAAGTGGCAAAAGAGTTGCTTTATTCAATGATTATATGTAGTTTTGCATGTCAAAAAATAGAGACTTAATCCGTGAATATGAAAAGAATAATATTTTATTCCATTGTTTTATGCCTTTCCAAGTTATCGATGTGGGGACAGGCGACGGGCAGTAAGATATGCCGGACTGGTGTAACATACGAAATAAGTAACAGTAGCCATTGGGGTTTCGGGAAACCTGTGGTCACTTCCATCGCTCCTTATTCTCCAGCCGAGAAATCGGGCTTACATTTGTTTGACATCATAGAAGAGATAGATGGAGTCCCGGTGTTGCAGTTGTCGGAGGAGGAAATCCAAATCATGATGAATCCGGCAGAAAGGAACAATGTCGTGCTGACTGTTAAATCAACCGCTGCTCCGGAACGTCAAGTGTCGATATTCAAAGAGTGCAAATCTGCCAACTCCATTTCCGAGGCTCAATTGGCCATGGCATTTAATATGTATAGTTTGGAGACGACATCTATCCGTGAATTTACTTGCCCATTTAAGATAACTGTCACAAACGACGCTATCGACTTTACCCAATTCAAGACCTTTGCTTTTGCTCCTGTCGATGAAGACAACCGCAAATTGGAGAAGAATATCAACCGAATCATTGAGCAGGAGTTGGAAGGAAAAGGATTTGAGAAGAGCAATGGCGAGGCTGATTTGCTGATACAAACTTTTTATTATTTCGACAAGAACACGAAATATGTAGGACCAAATCCCATCAAATTGAAAATCCCCGTATATCGTTATAGTGCAGTGCAAGGGAAGATGGAGAAGCTTCCTTTCTTGGATCTTTCTTCCTCAGAATCGGAAGCACCCTATTTGTTGCAGTTCGGTTTCCGTATTATTGACCAGAAGACTACTAAAGGACGAGTGTTATGGGAATGCGAATCGAATGATATGTTGGAAGAGGCGTACAGACTGGAAGAGTATGCGCAGATTCACGTCCCGTTGATGTGTTTGCAGTTCCCTTATGTCAAATCCAAACAAAATGTCGTGTTCAAGGTGACGCAATGCAGCTATAACTATACAGGAATCAACTACAGCATGGACAAACTGAGTTCGGTTGTTTCTGTTGACCGTAATTCCCCCGCATTTGATGCTGGCATCAGGGCGAGGGATGTCATAGAAGGTATTGAGGGACAGAGTACGGATTATAGCATTGATGAGTTTACTTCTGCTTATCGCCAATTCATAACCAATACGATGAAGTACAGAAATCCGGAGACTAAGTTTACGGACGGTAACGGCTTCAGACGTTGTATGTATTGGGATACTTTCAAATATCCGGAAGTGAGTAAGGCTATACAGAATCCTAATAACTTGACTGCCTACGCCTATCTTTATTATTTCACTCCGTATGTCAATCCTTCGAGCAATAACACTATCACTTTCTATGTGAAACAGGGGTATGATAGAAAGAAGATCATATTGCGGCCGACCATACGGACAAGCACGACCATAGAAATAAAGTAAACAAGAAATATTGTGATATATCCATCTAATTTTGAGCAAAAGACGGGCTTTGACAAGGTTCGTCTTTTGGTGTCTGACAAATGTTTGAGTACATTGGGGAAAGAGCGTGTGTCGGAGATGAATTTTTCTTCTGATTATCAGAAGGTCACAGGCCTATTGGAAGAGGTCAGTGAATTTGTCACTATTTTGCAAGGGGAGGAGGAGTTCCCTACCAATTATTATTTTGATGTCCGTTATTCACTGAAGCGGATTCGTCCCGAAGGGACATGGTTGGACGAAAAGGAGCTGTTTGATTTGAAACGCTCGTTGCAGACGATATTGGAGATTCTGCGTTTCTTCCGCCCTGACGAGGAGGGAGAAATCAAATACCCGAAATTGACGGAGTTGGCGGGAGACATTCTTCCTTTCCCGCAATTGATAGGAAAGATAGATTCCATTATAGATAAATTCGGAAAAGTAAAAGACTCCGCCTCCTCGGAGTTGCAGTCCATAAGGCGTGAGATGACAATCACGATGAGTAATATTTCACGTAGTTTGCAGTCTATTTTGCGTGCGGCGCAAAGTGAAGGTGTAGTGGATAAGGATGTTTCTCCGACGATGCGTGACGGCAGATTGATGATTCCGGTCGCACCTGCGTTCAAACGAAAAATTAGGGGAATCGTGCATGACGAATCGGCTACGGGCAAAACTGTCTTTATTGAACCCGAAGTGGTGGTGGAAGCCAACAACCGGATTAGGGAATTGGAAGGAGAGGAAAAACGGGAGATTGTCCGAATATTGACCTCCTTTACCGATGTCATCCGTCCGTTAACTCCCGACATTTTGCAATCATACGACTTCTTGGCGGAAATCGATTTTATCCGGGCAAAAGCTCTCTTTGCACAAGAGATTAAGGGAATCCATCCTGTCGTAGAGGAGAAACCGCAAGTCGATTGGGCAAGGGCGGTTCATCCGCTTCTTTACCTGTCTTTGAAAAAGCAACAAAAGACGGTAGTTCCTTTGGATATTACTCTGACTGACGAAAAACGGATGTTGATTATCTCCGGTCCGAATGCTGGAGGAAAATCTGTCTGCCTCAAAACGGTCGGGTTGTTGCAGTATATGATGCAAAGTGGATTATTGGTGCCGATGCACGAAAGCTCCCGCATGGGCATATTTACCCATTTGTTCATAGACATAGGCGACGAACAGAGCATTGAGAATGACTTGAGTACCTATTCGTCCCATTTGACCCACATGAAGTTTTTTGTGCGGAACTGTGACGAACGGACTATCTTGTTGATTGATGAGTTTGGAAGTGGAACGGAGCCGCAGATAGGTGGAGCCATTGCCGAGGCTTTGTTGGGACGTTTCAACCAGCGAGGCAGTTTTGGCGTGATAACGACCCACTATCAGAATTTGAAACATTTTGCGGAGGACACACCCGGAGTAGTCAATGGTGCCATGCTTTATGATCGCCATTTGATGCAGCCGCTTTTCAAGTTGGCTATTGGCAATCCCGGCAGTTCGTTTGCTGTTGAGATTGCAAGGAAAATAGGCTTGCCGGAAGATGTGATAGCTGAAGCTTCTGAAAAGGTCGGGCAGGACTATATCAATATGGATAAGTATTTGCAAGACATAGTTCGAGACAAGCGGTATTGGGAGACCAAACGGCAAAATATTCGCCAACGGGAGAAACGGTTGGAGGAGGTAATTGCCAACTATGAGAAGGATTTGAATGAAGTGAATGCGCAACGCAAAGAGATTATGCGTGAGGCAAAACGAGAAGCTTCGCAAATCGTGGCGGATGCCAATGCCAAGGTGGAAAATACTATCCGGGAAATCAAGGAGGCTCAAGCGGAAAAAGAGAGAACTAAATCAGCTCGCCAAGAATTGCGTGATTTCAAGGACGGGATGGAGAAGCCGAAGGATGAAGATGACATGATCGCCCGGAAAATGGCGAAATTGAAGGAGCGTGCAGAGCGGAAAAAACAGAAACAAAAAAGCAATGCCCAGCCTCTCTTCAACAAAGAGGTCATCGAAGTGGGAGATAATGTCCGCTTGAAGGGTCAGACATCACCTGGCACAGTCATGGAGATACATGATAAGTATGCAGTCGTGGCTTTCGGCATGATTAAGAGCACGGTGGATTTGGAACGGTTGGAGAAGGTCAGCAAAGGGCAGATTAAGAAGGTTATGCAAAAGAGTACCTTTATCAGTGAACAGACTTCCGACCAACAAAAACACAGCAATTAAAAGAAATTGAATTTCAAACAAGAGATTGATGTCCGCGGAATGCGTGGAGATGAGGCATTGCAGACAGTCACCTATTTTATAGATGATGCCATCCAAGTGGGCGCAAGGCAAGTCCGCATTTTGCATGGAACGGGAACTGGCATATTACGTCAGCTGATTCGTGAATATTTGCGCACAGTTCCCGGAGTGAGAAGCTTCCGAGATGAGCATGTCCAGTTTGGAGGAGCAGGCATAACGGTGGTGGAATTGGATTGATAATGTGATAACCCCGAAGTATATGAAGAGAAGAGTCATTTTGTGTCATCATCGTAATCGCAAGAAGAATGCGAATAGGCATCTGTCCGAACATTATAAATATGTAGGCGAACAGGATGTGGAAACCTCTATCCTTTTGACGACATATAATGAGCATGGCGTCCATTCCCAGGCATTGACCAAAAAACAGTATTATGCTTTGGATTTGAAAAGGGATGCCAATATGCATTGGGTGGAAATCAATGGGCTCACGGATTCAGAACTGGTCTCCCATATCGTGAAAAGCCATGGTCTGCACCGGTTGGATGCAAAGGACATATTGACACCTCAGCATATTGCTAAGGTGGAAGATTATGAAGATAAATTGTTGTTGGTGATAAATGTTTGTTACTATGACGATGCACAGGAGTTACAGGTTGAGCATATTTGCCTTTTAATCACCAAACAGGTTGTTTTCAGTTTCCGTGAACGAAACCAATATCCCATCTTTGAAGAGGTGAAAAAGGCGTTAACTGATAATGTGCTGGACATCCGTTCCGGTAATTCCGGTCAATTGATGATTCATTTGTTGAATGCCATTACCTCCTGTTTCGTGGAGACAGCGACCCAGACGGAGGATATGTTGGAAGATATTGAGGATTTGCTATTTGATATAGACAATGCTCCTCCGGATGACACAGGGCAAATTATCCAACAAAGGCGCAAAGATGCCATCATGGTTCGTCGGAACATGACTCCGCTGAAAGACCAGTTCAATAAATTGCCACATTGCCGTGGCGGCTTTGTCTCTCCGGGGTTGTTGCCTCTCTTTACGGATATGTACGACCAGGTGCTTTTCACGCTTCAGACAACCGAAAGCTGTAGGGAAATAACCTCGTCGTTGGTCGATTTGTATATATCCAATAACGATTTGCGCCTCAATTCCATTATGAAACGGTTGACCGTGGTCTCTACTATATTTATCCCGTTGACATTTTTGGCAGGAATATGGGGGATGAATTTTAAGTTTATGCCGGAATTGGACTGGCGTTATGGATATTTGATAGCTTGGTTGGTCATGTTTGTGGCAGCATTTCTCTCCTGGCTTTATTTGCGTAGAAGAGGGTGGAATAAGTAGCGATGAACAAGAAAATATTAAATTTGGCGATTCCTTCGATTGTTTCCAATATCACGGTTCCTTTGTTGGGATTGGTGGATGTGGCAATCGTGGGACATTTAGGAGCACCTGCCTATATTGGTGCGATTGCCGTGGGAGGAATGCTCTTCAATATGATATATTGGATGTTTGCTTTCCTGCGAATGGGAACAAGCGGGTTGACATCGCAAGCTTATGGTAGGAGAGACTTGAAAGAGGCGTCGTTGCTATTCGTTCGTTCCCTTGGAGTAGCTGCCGGATTGGGATTGTTGCTCATTTTACTCCAGACGCTTATCTTGCAAGGCGCATTTCTCTTTATCCACACGACAGACGAGATTCGTGGTTTAGCCACTCTTTATTTCCAGATATGTATATGGGGCGCACCAGCCATGTTGGGATTATATAGCTTTGCCGGATGGTTTGTGGGCATGCAAAACTCGCATTTCCCCATGTATATTGCCATCATGCAAAATGTCGTGAATATCTTTGCCAGTCTTTGTTTTGTCTACCTTTTTAAGATGGGAGTGGCGGGTGTGGCTTTCGGCACTTTGATTGCACAATATGCTGGTTTTTTGTCAGCTCTCTTTTTATGGTATGTTTATTATCGTCGATTGTGGCGAAAGGTGGAAGTCCGGGAAGTGATAGAGGGGAAAGCATTGAAATCCTTTTTCCTGCTTAATCGCGATATCTTTTTCCGAACTTTGTGCCTGGTCGCTGTGACTACCAGCTTTACTTCGCAAGGAGCAGGACATGGCGAGGTCATTTTGGCAGTCAACACGCTGTTGATGCAACTGTTCACGCTCTATTCCTATGTGATGGATGGATTTGCGTATGCGGCGGAAGCGTTGACAGGGCGTTATATTGGAGCGGGAAATCCCTTAGGATTTAAACGGATGCTCCGGGTGCTGTTTGCTTGGGGAGTTGTGTTGGCATCGCTATTTACTCTTCTTTATGCAGTGGGCGGTCAATCGTTCCTGTCTCTGTTGACGGATGAAAAGAAGGTTTTGGAAGTTGCATCGGGATATGCCTATTGGGCATGGGCTATTCCTTTTGCGGGGATGGCTGCTTTCTTATGGGATGGAATATATATAGGAGCTACGGCATCACGGCAGATGTTA
>OHNM01000409.1_pt1 | contig 11106 bp, 5 predicted proteins | sample 1569661 | NCBI WGS metagenome assembly OHNM01 (sample SAMEA3879508, study PRJEB24766) | human gut metagenome | biome: human-associated habitat; feature: feces | place: USA | collected 1985/1987 | reverse complement strand
CGTGTTCTCGAGCTCCTTGAGCTCGTGCGTGAAATACCGCTCGCTCGACACGAGCGTCTGCTTGCGGATGTACGTTTCGGGCACAAGCTCCTTGAAGGAGTTCGAGACCTCGATATAGTAGCCGAAAACATTGTTGTAACCTATTTTCAATGAGCTGATTCCTGTGCGTTCGGTTTCCCTCTGCTGCATCATGAGGAGATATTCCTTCCCCCCATGCGAGATGTCGCGCAGCCTGTCAAGTTCAGGGTCCACGCCTTTGGCGATGACGTCACCCTTGCCTATTGCGGCGGCAGCGTCCGGAGTCAATGTCCTGGCGATTCTGTCATAAAGATCCGAACACCCGTCGATTGAGCTTACCAATTCTTCCAGAGGGGCACAGCTGTTTTCTCCCGAGCAAAGTGATTTTATAGGGCCGAGCTGCGAAAGTCCCCTTCCGAGCTGCAGGACTTCACGCGGCATGATCTTGCCCGTAGCTACTCTGGACATGATTCTGTCCAAATCGCCGATATTGCTTATCCTTTCCTGGATTCCGGTCAGAAGCTCCTCGTTTTTCGTGAAATATTCCACTATGTCGAAACGGTCGCCGAGTTCTTTCAAGTCCATCGAAGGCATTGCAAGCCAACTTCTCAGGAGACGGGAACCCATCGGAGAGCAGCATTTGTCGACGACATTGACAAGAGACACACCTTCGCCGCCGGCAGAGGCATTGAAGACTTCGAGATTGCGGAGCGTAAACCTGTCCATCCACACGAATTTGTCTTCGTCAATGCGGGAAATCGAGCAGATGTTGGCAAGCCCCGCGTGCTGCGTCTGTTCCAGATAGACTACCAGCGCGCCGGCAGAGCATACGCCAAGCGGGTATGTGTCAATGGCATAGCCTTTCAGCGATTCCACATGGAGCTGTTTCTTGAGTTTCTCCACAGCGGCATCGTGGACAAAAGCCCACTCATCCATCGTAGACACATACAAGTTCTCTCCATACAGTTCTTTTACTGTCTTTTCAAATCCGCGCTGCACCACGATTTCCTTAGGAGAGAGCGAGGCAATGAGAGTTCCGATATAGCCGGTGCTGCCCTGCGCCACCTGAAATGTTCCCGTGGACACATCCAAGAATGCTGCACCGCATTGGTCTTTGGAGAACGTCAGTCCGGTCAGGAAGTTGTGTTCCTTCTGTTCCAGCATGTTTTCGCCGAACGCGATTCCCGGGGTAACCATTTCCGTTACGCCCCGTTTCACCAATGCCCTGTTGCCCACCAGTTTAGGGTCTTCCAATTGGTCACAAACCGCGACCTTGTAGCCGGCACGGATGAGGCGCGTAAGATATTGTTCTATGGCGTGATGCGGAAACCCTGCCATCGGAACGGCCTCTTTGTCGCCATTAGACCGCTTGGTCTGCACCAGTCCGAGAACCTTGCTCACGAGAACCGCATCGTCAGAGTATGTCTCGTAGAAGTCTCCCACCCTGTAAAGCAGGACTGCTTCAGGATGCTGGGCCTTGACAGCAAAATATTGTTTGAGCATCGGGGTATCTTCCGCCTGTTTCTTCGCCATATCGTTCGCTACTAATTATATCGTCTGTCTAAAACGCGCATTGCGCTAGAACTAACAAATTTACTTATTTTCGGTCCACAATTCAACACCTCGATTGAAAATTTAGCTATATTTGAGAAAGTTCTCGGAAACGATCATGAAAAAAGTACTTATCATAACTTATTACTGGCCGCCTACTGGAGGTTCCGGCGTGCAGAGATGGGTGAAATTCAGCAAGTATCTGCCTCAATTCGGATGGCAGCCCGTCATCTACACTCCTGAAAATCCGGAGATGACCAGCATTGACAAGACTTTGGAAGAGGATGTACCTAATGAGGCTGTCGTCATCAAGAGGCATATCACGGAATTTTATTCATTGTACCGGAAACTGACGGGCGGAAAGAGCGCGACCGGACAGGAGGTGAATCCGATAAACAATCAGAAGAAGACTTTCAAGCAGAAACTCATGCTTTTCCTGCGCGGCAATCTGTTCATTCCGGATCCGCGCGTGACATGGGTAAGGCCGTCCGTGCGTTTCTTGAAGAAATACCTGAAGGAACATCCGGTGGACGCTATCGTAAGTACCGGCCCGCCTCAGTCAATGCACCTGATAGCCAGGCAGTTGTCCAAGGCCACCAGCATTCCTTGGGTAGCTGATTTCCGTGACCCGTGGACCAAGATGTTTTATTTCAAGCACCTGTGCCTGTGCAAATGGGCGGAGAAAAAGCATCATCGCCTGGAGCAGGAGGTTCTGGATGACGCTACTGTCGTGGTGGCTGTTTCGCCTCTGGTCCAGGAAGAGTTCCAGACTATGACGGACACGCCTGTCGAACTGATTACCAATGGTTTCGATGATGATGATTTCGATCAGGTCGTAGAGCCGGACGGATATTTCAACATCACCCATACGGGACTTTTCGCATCTGACGGCAACCCGGAGGTCCTCTGGCAGGCGCTCGCGGAAAAGTGCCAGTCCGACCCAGATTTCGACAAACTGCTGCGCGTCCGCCTCGTCGGCAAGACCGACAAGGAAATCATTGATTCGATCAATGCTGCCGGGCTTGGCAAGCACTTGATAAATTTGGGTTATCAGGACCACAATATCGCCGTACGTGAGCAGAAAAACGCTTCTTTGCTCATTCTGCCTTTACGTAAAGAGCCTGAATACAGGGCGACATTGCCCGGAAAATTGTTCGAGTACCTGGCTTCCATGAATCCGATTCTCGGAATTGGCCAGACAGACGGAGCCATGGCCCGCATAGTGAACCAGACCGGTGCAGGCGTGGTGTTCGGATGGGAAGACAAGGCCTCCGTCACCGCATATCTGAACCTGTGCTGGAAGCGTTTCAACGCGGCTGACGATGATGAGGATATCCAAGTCGAGCACTCCGGAGAGACTGAGCTCAAGGAAGTTCTGGCTGACAATGACAAGTCAGATGCCATCCGTCAATTCTCCCGAAAGGCATTGACAGCCCGCATGGCGGACCTTCTCAATTCCATCACGGAGTAATCGGACTGCCTACTTTTTCGTCGAAAGGAACATTCCTCCCGCTGAAAGGAGAATAAGCAGAATCAGCAGGATGGATGAAGCACGGGCGATATTCGAGCTGACACGATAAGATGCCGGCGCAAAGCGCATTACAATATCATGTTCTCCGGCAGGAAGAACGGCTCCGCGAAGTGTCCAGTCAGCACGGAAAAGTTTGATGCCATCCGTAGCATCCGCCTTTCCGTCCAATGTCAATGCCCATCCGTCCGGATAGTATATCTCGCTGAATATCACTGCTCTGTCTGATGCCGCCCGATAATGGTAACGAAGTTCATTCGGAGCATACGATGTCATGTAGATCGTGTCTGCACCGGCAGCAAGCCTGGACTCCAAATCAGAAGATGACTTGGCGCATTGATCCACCGCATCGGCAGCCCACGCAAAATCAGGCCCGATGACGGCAGTAGTATGAAGGTCAATGTTTTTCAGCATTGATATTTCCTCATTGGCGGAAGCCGCACGCGCAGAGGAATCTACGAACCACGCATTGCCCATCGCATGCGGATTGATGACCGGCGCGCTGTTGCCGTCGAGAATCACGTACTTGTCATTCAGCATTGACAGCACCGGCACGCGCGGGAACGTGGCCGTAAGGTCCTCAATCGTCCCGGCAGCATTGACAGCCTTTATTATGGAATTTATTTCGCCGGTCAGGTGGTATTCAATGAGGTCTTGATAGCGCTGCATCTTCACCGGGCTGTAGCCGCCGATGTTCTTGTGCCAATAGCTCGGATGGGAATCATTGAAGACATTGACCGTCAGGTCGAGGACGCGGTAGTCGAGAGCCGGATCGGCCAGAATCGCCTTGTCCACAGGCCTTTCCGTAAATTGTCCGTGGAAATTCTTAGGCGTGATGAAGTGGTCGGAGTTCAGATAGCGCTTTCCGACTGCGAACATGTTCAGCAGCACCAATGCGGAGATTGCGGCAGCTGCGGCATATCTTCTGTTACCTACATAGGCATCATCTCCGGGAACGTCTTTCGGCTTGCCGTACGCCCACAAAATCAGGACATACGCGAAGATGATAAGCCAGAATGATATCATGGCGTCATGGGATAGGAGGCTCGCCCTGTCCTGCTGGAGCGCCGCCACGAGTTCAGGATGCATCTGCGCGTCGGACGCGGAGGAAAAATCGCCGGCAATGCCCGGGAATATCCAGCACAGCAAGCAGAAGCCTGCGGTCAATGCCAGTGCGGCAAAGCCCGGTTTCCGGAATTGTTCAACGGTGTACCCGCCTTTCAGTATCTTGTCCAGGACAATGAATCCGAGCATCGGCAATGTTACTTGCAAGATTATCAATGCCATGGACACGGTCCTGAACTTGCTGTAGAACGGCATGTATTCATACCAGAACTTGGTGAACGGCATGAAATGGCTGCCGACTCCGAGGAGTATGGCAATGATTGTCGCGGCGAAAATCCACCATTTATCCTTTCCGTCGCACAGGAAAAGTCCGAGAAGGAACAGGAAAACGGTTATTGCACCGACATACATAGGTCCGGCCGTGAAAGGCTGCGGTCCCCAGTAGAGAGGCAATGTCTTGGCCACTTCTCTGACATTGGTCTGGCCGTATCTCTTGAGCAGTTTTACAGTTTCGGACTTGGAAGGATTGACAGCACCTGCCGATGAGCCTCCGTTGAAGTTCGGAATCATCAGGTTAGGCAGTTCCTGCCATCCGTAAGACCATGATGTAGCATATTCAATGTCAAGGCCTTTCGACTTGTCGGCATTGCCTTCGACCGTCAGTTCGGATCCGCCTCGCATGGTCTGGTGCGAATAGCGGTACATCGGGATGAGTTTGTTGGCATTGGCGCCGATTCCGACGATACCGAGGAAAAGCAGAAGGAATGATGCAGCGAAGAATTTGCCGATGCCGCGGCGGCGTTCCTTGTCGGAAATGAGCCAGATGAAAAGTCCTATGGCATAGCAGAATATGATGATTGCCAGATAGTAGGAAATCTGGATATGGTTCGCTTTTATCTGGAAGTTCAATGCCATTCCGAAGAGCGCAGCTCCGAGAATTGCCTGCTGGAGCCATGATTTACAGCACTTTCCGGCATCATCATTATCCGGCTTCCGATATATTCCAAGTGCCGAGCGATAGGTAAATATCACGGCGGCGAGTACCCAAGGAAGCCATGCGATGGCCATCATCTTGGTATTGTGCCCGACCTGGATTATCTGCATGTTGTATGAGCAGAAGGCGACAGCGACGGCTCCGCCGATGGCAAGTATCTTGTCTATGCCGAGGGACAGCAGCAGAAGGAATGCTCCGAGGAGGGTGATGAAGAGGTATGTCGCCGGGCGTCTTCCCGTCAGGAATGCGTCATAGATTTTCTGAGTCCAGTCGCCTTCATGGTTTCCCGTGATCATGGTGGTAGGCATACCCCCGAACATGGAGTTGGTCCATGCCGTAGGGTCATCAGGATGTGCCTTGTCCCACTGGTTGGCTTCCCGGGCCATGCCCACATAACCCGATATGTCGCTTTGGTTAACTATCTTTCCGCCAAGCACTTGCGGCACGAATCCGTATGCAAGCACCAAAAAGAACAAAACAATGCCCGCATACATCAGGGCCTTCTTCCATGTTTTCTGCATTTTCGCCTATATTTTTCTCACCCGCAAAGTTAGTTCTTTTTTGGTCAAAAGGTGCTGCGGCGGGTCATCCTGAAATCGCACTTCATCTTTTTCAGGGAGTCTTTAAGAATCATTTCGGCAGCGAGTTTCCCCATCTGGGAGAAATCGGTGGAAATCGTCGTGAGGCCATCAAGAATTATTTCATCGATCGGAGACTCATTGTACGAGATGATGCTGAAATCACGTCCAGGCTTGAGATTCAGGGACTTGGCAGCGCGCACCAGATGGATAAGTTCCATGTCGAGCTGACCGTTTATTATAAGGTAAACCTCTCCGCGGTGAACGACGCCCGGAGTGACCTGATTGTAGAAACAGCAATCAATATCATTGGTATTGCAGAATTTTTCGACAGCCTTCACTACATACGGATGATATAGGGAAGATGTCTCGATGATGACATTGAGCTTGGAAATCGTGCTGAACTTGTCCATTCCCATCGACAGTCCGGTGTAGGCATCGTTCGCGAAATCCTGGCAGACGGAGCCATAATTCCCGCGAAGTTCCTCCATATCCCTGTCCAGGATTATGAGTTTGCGGTTAGGAATGCGTCTCAATGCTTTCAGCACACGTTTCTGCGTATTGGCATCCAGCGGGAAATGCGGCGTAATCACATAATAGTCGAACTCGTCCAGATTCTCGTCAATGTAATATTCCAGCAATGAAACCTGCTGGTTATGAAGGTATAACGTAATGTCTGCCTTTCCATTTATCGTCGACGCGAAAGAATTGTACAGCACCTGCTTGATATTGCTGAGTTTGTCGAACAATACCAGAATGCGCATCTTTTGCTTCTTGGATTTCCCGGCGACGAAATAACCCTTGCCCTGAGTGGATTCCAGGACACCTTTATCCCTCAAAATGGAATATGCCTTCTTCACCGTCTCCTTGGACACGTCCAGTTCCAAAGACAGGTCATTCATCGATGGAAGGCTCTCTTCCGGTTTCAGCTGGCCGGTCTTTATGGCATCTTCCACCCAGTCCATAATTTGCTTATAGACAGGCACACTGTTATTCTTCAATCTCATTTTAAAAGACATAGCAGAATCTGATTTAAAAATTTGTGAAACGGCAAAGTCCAAATTAATGCCCTGTCTGCAAAATTATAAAAATAATCGCAATTTCAGTTGGTAAAAAAATAAATAAAACATATATTTGCACCACACCACAACAAACCACTAATGGTGCGGGTGCTTATATGGATTGTAACTTCACTAAAAAGAATTCTTACAAATGGGAAGTCCTCCTGCTGCTCTGGATGGCATATTTGCTTAACCAGGGAGACAGGCAAGTGTTCAACACCGTGCTCCCGGCAGTCAGGGACGCATTGAACCTTACGGACACGTCCGTAGGACTGATCGCTACCATTTTCAACCTGTTCTATGCCCTCATGGTTCCGGTCGGCGGCTGGGCGGGCGACCGTTTCAGCAGGAAGTGGGTGACGACTATAAGCATCCTGTTCTGGAGCATTGCGACAGCCTTTACCGGATTGGCGACCAGTTTCCTCTGGCTGGTAGTGCTGCGTTCCGTGGCGACAGGCGGAGGCGAGGCATTCTTCGGTCCGGCGAACTATTCCCTTCTGGGTCAATATCATACGGACACGCGCGCCAGGGCAATGTCGATTCACCAGACGGCTTACTACGTGGGCGTGATCTTGGCCGGTTGGCTTGCAGGACTCATCGCAGATGCTCTCGGCTGGAAATACTCTTTCATCATTTTCGGCGTTGCGGGCATCGTCTGGGGTGCAATAATGATATTCAGACTGCAAGACAAGGTAGAAGAAGCTGTTCCTCTCAAAACTGACAAACCGGGATTTTTCGAAGGGTTCAAGACCGTGTTCACCACGCCTACCGCCCTGATTCTCACCATCGGATTCAGCTGTAACATCTTCGTCATCACCGGTTACATGACCTGGGTTCCGGCATATCTTCAGGAAGAATTCGGTCAGAATCAGGCAATGGCGGGATTCAATTCCATGGTATACACATACGTGGCGGCATTTATAGGCGTACTGCTCGCAGGTGCATTGTCCGACAAGTGGGCCATCCGCGACCATGCCGCCAGGATGATTCTTCAGGCAATCGGCCTGGTCGGCGGTTCTGCCTTCCTGTTCTTCATGGGAGTCAAGACTTCTGTCTGGCTGGTGTATCTCATGTTCGCCGGATGGGGATTCTTCAGGGCATTTTTCGATGCCAACACCTATTCGGTGCTATATGATGTCACCCCGGAAAGGCTGCATTCTTCATGCTCCAGTGCAATGATAATGACAGGATTCGCCGTGGGAGCATTGGCCCCGGTAGTATTGGGCGCGCTGAAACAGAGCATGGGAAGCCTTTCGTCGACCTTCCCTATCCTGGGGGTCATCTGGCTCGCATGCGGCATTCTGATGTATATCTCCGCCAAACTACATTATAACAAGGATTTTAGCAAACAACGTGCACATGATTAAGGAACTGAAACTACGGAAACCAAAAGCGGGACTGCTTTTGATTGCTTCACCACGATTCAAAGACCTGAGCGGCCCGAAACGCGGCACTTATCATGACCGCAAGCTCAAGGCTGTCGAAGAGATTAAATCCTCCATGGATTTCCTGGACCTCATCTGCCCCGGCATCGTGTACGAACGGGAAGATGCCGAAAAGGCCATGAAAATGTTCTATGACAATGATGTCGACTTCATCGTAGCCGAATTCTTGTCATGGAGCGAGGATTTCGCATGGATACGTTTCTTGCGCGACATGCCGGCGACGCCTATAATCTTCACCAATGTAGCCAAGGACAAGATGACCTTCGAGACCACTCTCGATGAAGATGATTTCATCGACTACCTGTGTGCGGGCACATTGGTAGGCTCGCTGGAAGGTTCCGGAAGCATCAGACGCATTCCTCGTGACAATGTAAAGGTAGTCATGGGGACAAGGGCGGAAGTCACGGAAAAGATAAAGGTATTTTCAAAGGCCGCGTTCACACGCGCCGTACTCCGTCATTCCAATGTAGGTCTGATGGCCAACATGAACGAGGCGATGTGGAGCACCTACATTGACAATTATGACCTGTTCACCAAACTGGGTCCCGAGATACATTACCTGCCGTACAGCGATTACGGAGAGTATATCGGAAAACTTACAGATGAAGAGGTCAAGAGTTACGCCGACGAACTCACATCAAAGTACAAGATGATGGAAGATGTCGAATATGACAAGTTTATCGGCTGCGTGAAGGCGACATTGGCCATCCGCAACATGGCCAGGGACCACGACATCGACTGTTTCGTGTACAATGACATTGACAGGGCGACTTTCAAGACCGCAGGCTGCCGCGCCGGTTTCTACCCGCAGTGGTTCAATGAAAATGTCAGCGTGCTGGTGCCGGAGGCTGACATCGGAGCCGGCCTCATAACTTATATGCTCAAGCTGATTACCGGCAAGAATGTGAATTTCATCGAGCCGTTCCATATAGAAAACGACTTCGGGACCTTCGCCGGCGGTCATGCAGGCCCTAACGACCATAACGACCCGGCATGGCAGGACAATGTCCTCATAGCCAGAGATGTACGTTTCGCCAAGACATCCTGGAAATACGCTGGCGCTCCGTTCGCCTGGTACCGCATCAGTCCGGGAATGAAGACAATGGCGGGACTCTATGAGGAAAACGGAAAGTACAAACTCATCTGCACACAGATAGAATCTCTCCCGGGCAAACATCTGCTCGCCACATATTCGCACAGCATTTTCAAGCCGGCAGTGCCTGTAAAGGAACTTTTCGAACAGATTCTGAAAATCGGAGCGACACAGCATTATGCCGTCGTGGACGGAGATTGGACCGCCGAGTTGCAGGACCTCGCTGAAATGATGGGTTTTGAATTTTATAACATAAAATAGACATATATACTATGAGCTTCATGTACAACCCGTTCCCTTACGATGACCCGAAACCTGTCAATCGTCCGGAACTAAGTGTAAAAACCAAAGAATCCATTATCGCCGGGACAGCAGCCGTAGCGAAAAAGCTGGCTGCAGAATTGGCGGAAAAAGCCAAGAAGTCCAACATTGCCATAGGTCTGGACGGTTATACGACAGCGCAATGGCAGCTTTTCCTGAATCTGCTGAATCGTGAGCTGGAGGTTCTGGGCGTCGGTCTGGAAACTATTGACGGCAATGCCGCCACCTTCATTGATGATGAAAAAATCAATGATATGATCGATCCGATGCTGGAATGGGACACGAAAAAGGACCCGACCTTGCTTTTCGGACGAATCTACAAACACGGCTATCAGGGTATGCTCGATGAGGATAAGGTCAAGGCTTTCAAGGAGAGTGTCCGGGCTGAAAAGACAGGCAACGGAAAGGTCGTGGCGGTCTATGGCTACGGAACATTGATACCTGAACTTCGCGACTTGTATGATGTCCGGCTTTTCTTCGACGTTACTCCGAAGACCAGCATTCTACGCATCCGCAGGGGCGAATATGCCAATATAGGCAAGAAGCGTCCAGACCTTCCGGCACGGGTTATCCGACGCTGTTACTATTGCGATTTCGAGATGGCTGTAAACAGCAGGAAAGAGCTTCTGCATTCTGGAGTCATTGATTATATGATGCTTTCGGATGACATTTACAATATCATGATGGTTCCGCGCGAGGCATTTGACGAGATTTGCGCGCAGCTGGTCAAGTATCCGTTCCGCGCGAAACCGGTCTACCTGGAAGGTGTCTGGGGCGGCACGTTCATGAAACAGCTCCGCAAACTGCCTTCACAGATGCGCAACGCCGCTTGGGTATTCGACTTTATCCCTATGGAAGTCAGCGTGTTGGTGGAAGCTGGGGACAAAATTCTGGATATAAATTATTGTACTTTCGTGCACAAGGAAGGTGTCAATCTCATGGGCGAGGATTGCGTAAGGAAATACCACGGATACTTCCCTATCAGGTTCAATTACGATGACAGTTTCCACAGCACCGGCAATATGAGCATCCAGTGCCATTCAGGTGCCAAATTCAATATCGAGCAATACGGCGAGTTCGGACGGCAGGACGAGAGCTACTATGTCTGCGCCACAGGACATGATGCCAAGACATTTATCGGCTTCCGTGATGATGCGGACATTCCGCAGTTCTTCAAGGACATCGAAGCCGCAGATACAGAGCACAAGCCATGTGACTACATGAAATATGTCAGCTATGAGGAGTCCAAGCCGGGGCTTCAGGTAATGATTCCGGCCGGGACAATCCACTCCAGCGGCCGAAATCAGGTGGTGATGGAAATCGGTTCTCTCACAATCGGTTCCTACACTTACAAGATGTACGATTATCTGCGTCTGGACTTTGACGGCAAACAGCGTCCTATCCACACGATGCTCGGCGAAAAGACAGTGGTTCAGGACAGACGAACAAGCT
>OHNM01000402.1_pt1 | contig 11166 bp, 6 predicted proteins | sample 1569661 | NCBI WGS metagenome assembly OHNM01 (sample SAMEA3879508, study PRJEB24766) | human gut metagenome | biome: human-associated habitat; feature: feces | place: USA | collected 1985/1987 | reverse complement strand
AATTTACTACCTGCAGGGACTTCCTTTGGAGCAATCGCACTATGATTAATTGCATGTGTTCTATCCAAACTTTCATTACGACGTTTCATGTCAAATAAACGACGACCTTCACCCCACATTTCAATACGCTTTTGAAGTTCAATTTCTTGTAAAAGTGCATCACTTGTTGCGGATGTTTCATATTTTGGATTACGAGTTTTCATAATCGTAGTCAGCATTGTTTTGGCTTCATTTTCTTTCCCTGCCCTATATAATGCTTCTGCAGCTACAAAATACATTTCACCAGTACGCAAATAAATATAGTCAGAGCAAAAAGTATCACCTGTAGGAGTAAAACCAGGCGCGGTAGAACCTATATCAATAAATTTGCGCTGCACATATTGTCTTACTTTATAATGAGTATTTGTTTCTCCCAAATCAACTCCAAACCATTTTTTACGAATGTCATCATCTGAAATTTTTTCATACAAATCACTGGAAATCATTTTGTAATTTCCTAAATTACCACCATATCCCGGGCCGTAAGGATCAACTTGACTCATGAATGAAGCGTAGAATGTATTTGTTTCACCATTAATATCAGCCCCCCATAACACTTCACTCAAAGAAAGGTCATTAAAGCCGGAAAGTAATTCTTTTTCACTCATCAGTGAGCCACCTTCAATAGCCAATTTTGCGTATTTAGCAACTTCATTCCATTGATCGGGATAATCATTAACAAATGAAAGAATGTTTGCATAAATAGCAGCTGCTGCATATTCATTTAATTCATCTTTCTTGGCTATTCCTTTTCCTTTCAAATAATTATATCCTTTATCTATATCACTTAATATCTGTTCATAGACCTCACTTACAGGAACACGATTCAATTTGGTTTCAGATTCAGTATAAATAGGAATACCTAATTTATCTTTATTCCATTCATAAGGTTGCTGGTACATGTTTATTAACCAAAAATAGCAGTAAGCACGTATGGTGTAACTTTGTCCCAACATCTTCTCAACACTCTCATCACCGCTATCCGCTTGTTCTTTCAGACCGCTGATTACTTCATTTGCACCACTGATTACAGCATATAATTCTTGCCAATAAGTGGTCGTACGACGATAACTTGAAGCACGGTTGTCAAGCAGATAATCATATACGAAGAAGTGTGAAGTCATATATGCCATATCATCTCCCATCAAGTCTGTAGCCAATTCAAATGCCTTTAATCCGAAATCATCATGACTTTGCTGTGCTTCCGGAGAAAACATATTTTTGTAATATCCTGTAATATATGCTTGAATAGCTGTAGGATCTTTATCAAGCAAATCTTTAATTTGGTCTTCTGATGCATTTTCTGAAGGTTCCTTGTCCAAAAAGTCATCGCTACAAGATCCCATCATAAACGCTGCAGCCAATATTGCTAAATATTTTGTATATTTCATAATTCTATTCTTTTAAAAGTTCAAATTAATGCCGAATGATAAAGTACGAATCGCAGAATAATTAGCAGCCGAATATCCATAAGCATATTGGCGTGGGTCCATACCTTTACGTTTAGAGAATAAAGCTACATTATCGGCAGATACGTAAATACGTGCACTGCTTGCTGATATTGCTTTCATCCATTCTTTCGGAAAAGTATATCCTAATGAAATGTTACGGATGTTAAAGAATGATGCATTTATCAAGAAACGTGAAGATTGGCTATTACTATTTTGTGCACCATCCATTATAGGCACATTTGTATTTTTATTTTCCGGAGTCCAAGCATTCAAGATATCCTTGTGCCAGTTACTGCCAATATTGCTTCCCGCATGCATGAAAGAAGAATACATGCTGTCATATATCTTTCCACCAATTTGAAAGTTTGTAGCTATAGAAAGATCGATTCCTTTGTATGCAAAATCAGTTGAAAAACCTCCTTGGAAATCGGGCAAAGTAGAACCTAATTCATATTTGCTTGCCTGAGTATAGTCTTCGGTTACGGTCCTTCCAGTCACTTTGCCATTAGCATCTTTCTCATCCATATACCATTGTGCTGCTCCTGTTTCTGGATTAACACCTGCGTATTCATAGGTATAAAGATCATAAATAGACCCTCCTTCCATTAAGCGGAACAAAGAAGCAGTACCATGAATAATTCCATTCTCTCTTTTGTCTTCTGGAAGATTCAAAATCTTATTGCTATAATGTGTACCGTTAAAAGATAAATTCCATATAAAATCTTTTGTTTGAATTGGGGTGGCAGAAATAGTAAATTCAATCCCCTTATTCTGCATATCCAACAGGTTCATTGGAACGTAAGAAATTCCAGAAGAAATAGGATAAGGCATATTGTACAACATATCCGAAGTCTTCTTCAAGAAATATTCAGTTTCTAGTTTCAAACGGTTATTAAGAAAAGCAGCTTCCAAACCGATATTTAAATTTTTGCTTTTTTCCCAAGTCAAATCTTTATTTCCACGATAAGTTTCGACTACAGAGAAATCTCCGTTATTATTGGTTACAGAATATTGCTTCAGATATGGTTGATAGACTACATAACCATTTATATCAAGAATTCCATCATTACCTTGTGTTCCATAACTTGCTTTTAGTTTAAGATTAGACAACCATTCCACATCTTTCAAAAACTCTTCCTGTGTTAATCTCCAAGAACCTCCGACAGACCAAAAAGTACCACGGCGGTGATCAGGATGGAATTTGGAAGATTCATCTGAACGAATACTTGCAGATAGATAATATTTGTTATCAAAATCATAGTTTACACGACCAAAGAAACTTTCCATACTATGTTCTTGTGTATATGAATTCATATCACTCATAGTTATGGCATTGTTGAACTCAGGATTTCCAATAGTATAAAAATTGTATTTATGAGTATACTGATATTTCAGTGTATATGAATAAGATTCGTGACCAGCCATTATGTCAATATTATGATGACCAAATGCTTTACTATAGGTTAAAAGTTGATTTGCTGTAAACGATTCAATACGTTGATTATATTTATAAGTACGACCATTCACATTAGCAGCATCCCCATATAACTGATTCATGTGATCTGTACGGATTTGATTCATTAAATCATAACCAATGTTAGCAGTCGCTTTTAAACCATCAATAATATTAATGTTAATAGTACCACGGCCATTAAAATTGTCATTCAAAGTCTGATGCACATCCAACCCAGAATTAGCTGCAACATTTTGATTACTGAAACCGCCCATACGTGTACTGTATGTACCATCACCAAAATCATAAACAGTGTTGCCTTCTTCGTCATATATGCGATTTCCGTTTTCGTCATACGCATATACAGGATAAATAGGAGCGATTTGCTGAGTGAACATAAAAGCATTAGAGTAATTAGACAAACTAGCATTTTGTGACTGGCCTGCATTTTTTTCCGCTCTTGCGTAAGCCAAATTACCATTGATATCAATAAACTTATTTACAGTATGATTAATATTGGCACGTGCTGAAATACGTTCAAAGTCAGTATGTCTTAAGATTCCTTCATCTTTCAAATATCCCAATGATAAAAAATGAGTTGTCTTAGCGTTACCACCTTGCAGACTCAAATTATATTCCTGACGCATACCATTATGTAATGCGGCATCAGCCCAATCGTCATTATGGCGTAGAGCCGCAGAACTAACTACGCCATCTGCTGAAACCATGGCATTATTAGCTACACCGATGAATGGATTGTATCCAATGCTACCTATTAATTCTTCGGAAGCTTCTGCACCTGTAGATTGATTTTTTAAAGTATTCCAGGCTGTTAGTACGTATTCTCTTTGATCTTTCATGATATCATATTCTGGAACACCACGAGTATTTACTCCCCAGCGTGCATCAAGAGTAACTTTGGATTTATCTACCATACCTTTTTTAGTAGTAATCATCACAACACCATTTGCTGCACGTGAGCCATAAAGGGCTGCAGATGCAGCATCTTTTAATATAGACATACTTTCAATATCGGCAGGATTTAATGCATTAACCGACTCTTCGTCATAAGGCATACCATCAACTACGTATAAAGGAGCCGATGATGCGCTAAAAGAGCCAATACCACGGATTCTTATTTTAGCATTTTCTCCAGGCTGCCCACTGGTATTGATTACTTGTACACCTGCTGCTGCACCTTCCAAGGCTTTAGATACTGAAGAAACCTGCATTTTTGCTATTTTTTCTCCACTAACAGCAGTCGCTGATCCTGTAAAAGATGACTTTTTCGCAGTACCATAAGCTACAACCACCACATCGTCAAGAGTGTTGGCGACTTCGGACAGTGTTATGATCCGGATTTTGGACAACTCCTCCACAGTCAGTTCCTTCCTGTCATAACCGATGCACTCGAAAGTCACCGTCACGGCTCCGTCCGGAAGCCGGAGGTCGAAGTTTCCGTCCACATCCGTCACCGTTCCGGTTGTCGTCCCGGCCACATAGACACCCACACCGACTATCGGCTGGTTGTCAGAGGATGAGATGACCGTCCCTTTGACGGATCTCACGTTTTCTTTACGGACAACGGAATTCTGGACCTTTGAGATTGTGACGTACTTCCCGTTGATGGAATAATGCATCGTCGGCCCAAGAATCTTGTCCAACACAGAAGTGATCGAAGCGTCCTTGAAGGATGCCGTCACCGGAATGGTCGTGTTGATCTCGTTGCTGTCGAAGATGAAATGATAACCCGTGCGGGCTTCCACCTCATCCAGGACGGCCCCTAATGTTGTAGAGGAAAAGTTCCCCGTGACCTTCTGCGCGCTCATCGCCGTTGGCAGCAAGAGACATAGCGCCAGAATGACGATAATAGGTTTGTGTCTCATGAATGTTACTGGTTATTGTTTTTGATTTATGTAATAGACTTTATTGCCCTTGCGGATGCTTATAGGAAGGATGTCGGACAGGACTTTAAGGATCGTGTCCACAGAGTCATCCTTGCTGAAAGACACGCGGATGGTCCTGTCACCCAAGGACTTGTCCTCAAGGATCAAGTGGGTGTCATACTCCCTTTCGAGCCGTTTCAGAAGTGATGAGAAAGGAATATTGCTGTACTTGATTATCCCGGAGGTCCATCCGCAGTAGTCTCTGACATCCACTGCTTCCTTTGTGAGTCCCTTGTCCCCGATCGTGACCAATTCTCCCGGTGACACGAGAGTCTCTTCCTCTCCGGTCTTGAACAGAATTGAACCTTCCACCAACGCCGTGAACGCCTCACCATCCTGCTCGTAGGCGGAAATGTCGAACTTTGTTCCCAGGACCGTGACAGTGCATTTGCTCGTATTCACGTTAAAAGGCCTCTCCTTGTCATGAGCGACCTCGAAATAACCCTCTCCAGAAAGGAAGATGTCCCTGGTTCTTTTGTTGAACTCCGATGTGTAGCTCAGCCTTGACCCTGCGTTGAGCATCACCTTGGTTCCATCCGGCAAAGCTATGTCAGTCCTTCCACCCGCCGGGATCGCCGGATCGGATTCCCCTGTGTGGATTCTGAACATCACCACGGCAATGACGACCGCCGCGGCAGAGACCGCGGACACAAAACGCCATGCCCGGCGTCTCTTATAGGACTTGATTGTGGCCTTGACATCCGCCAAGGACGCCAGCACCTCCTCTGAAGGCTTGTGAATCTGCTCCCAGAACTTTTCGTATTCACGAAACTCTTTCAATTCCTCGGGAGTGGCGGTTATCCTGTCATAAATCTCATTTATCTCTTCCTTGGTCGCCTTGCCCTCAAGGAAGCGGTCATATAACTTTCTGATTCTTGTTTCCATTCTGTAAAATCGGACTTGTTACATATTATATAACACAGAATGCAGGATTTACCTAACCTTCCCGGATGATTATTTATCCGCGTGGAGGCTAATTTCTTATGAATGAATATATAAACGTACCTTACTCCCCCTGAGAACCGGCAGGAGTACATTCTTTTATGAAAATGGAAATCAGTCGGTTAACCTCCACGGCTGCCTTATCATTATCATTTCTTCTCCAAAGCGCTGAGGAAGAACTCTTTCTGCGGAGAGTCCGAAGCTGAGATGCGGCCTTTCAGACGCCAGACACGGTTGTAGATGACACTTTTTTCCTTGCCCATCAAGGCCGAGATTGTCGTGCTGGAGAACCCGGCGGCGGTGAAGCAGAAAAGCAGGAAATCATCTTCCTTCCACGACGGGAACTCAGCGCGAAGACGCGACATAACGCTGTCCATCGTCTGATCCAGCATGGCCTCCAGTCCCCTCTGCGTCTTTCTGTCACCGCGAAGGCCTTCGACGATGGATTTCACCTCCTTGAGGATCTTCGGCTGCAAGTTGTCCGTACCTTCATAGACATAGTACTGCTCGCAAAGACGTTCAAGGACGTTGAAACGGTCTATGTCTTTCAGTCCGGCCTTGCTGACCGGCCTTGAGAGACGGGCCTGAAGGTCTTCTGCGATATTCATAAACTTCTCCGTCTCAAGTCGTTCCGCTTCAAGTTTACGCCGTGCCTCCGCCCTACGGACGAAATAGACAGCGGACACGGCGGCGAGTGCCAGCAACGCGCCAAGGGCCAGAACCCAAAGTTTCAGACGCGCGGCCAGAAGTCTCTCCCTGTCCGCCTCGGCCTGTCCTTGAATATAATCCCGCTGGCTTGCGGCCACAGCCTCGGAAAGAGCGGCCGACTGGGTTCTGTTGGCATATTCCATAACCTTTTCAAGGGATGCGAGAGCCTTCTTTGAATCTCCGCCACGGGAGGAAATCTGATATTCACGGAAATTCACGTCAGCGATTTCCGCATCGGTCTCAGCTGTGGCACGGGCTTCCAAGAGCCACCGTTGGGATTCGGAAGACTTTCCCGCGACAGAATAGGCATAGGCCAGGATTCCTTTGTCGGAGGACGAGAGAGGGAAATCGAGATCCCGCGCCGCGCGGCTCAGAAGATCAATCGCAAGCGCCGGATCCAAGGTGTCCTTACTCATCGCAAGAGCGGCATAGGACTCAAGGCAGCGCGCCTCCAGAAGAGTGTCCCGCATCTCGTGGGCATCGAAAAGGACGCTTTTGAATATGTCCTCGGCGGCTCCGTACCGCCCCAGTCCGGATTCCGCCTGACCTATCTCCAACAATGCCTGTTGGGACTCGCGCTGAAAACCGGCTACCTTGAATGCCTCGGCGGAGCGCGCGAGGTACATCATCTCGTCCGTGGAGTTGCCGGAAGCGTTGCATGTGTGCGCCATGTCGTAGCATATCCGGGCCACACGCAGGGTATCCGCGGCCTTGACTGAATATTCAAGAGCCTTGATGTAGGTGACTATCGCGGCTGGAAAATCCCCGTCGTTGAACTGGTTGCGTCCGAGGCAGTAAAACGCCCTCCCCTTCTGGCCATCATCGCCTCGCCTGTCGAACCAGTCCGCCATCTTCCTCACATCCTTTGTCTCCAAGGTGTTGACGTAGCCAAGCCCCTGCTCGACCTCATCCAAAGCCTTGTCCATCTGGCTGAACAGTCCGGTGTCGCATGAAGACAGTGCCACAATGCAGGCGACAGTGATAATCAGGTAACTTGCTGGTTTCATCGGAAATGGTATTTGAATATCGGGATCAGGCGCATCAGGGTCAATCATTCCATCCCTGCGCCAGGATCGGATGCTCCAGACCATCCGGAGAAACCAGAACGGAGCCGACCTCCGGCTGGGCCAGATGGCCTATTATGTCGAAAGTCTGGAAGTCACGGCGGAACTTCTCGGCGGACAGAATCGGAATCGTGAACAATAGCCTGAAGTCATCACCTCCGTTCATGGCGGCGGAGACAGGATCGATGTCCAGTTCCTTGCCGGAAGAGAAGCTGTTGCCCTCGAAAGGAATCTTGTCGGCGTAGATCTTCACGCCCAAGCCTGACTCACGGGCCAGTCTCTTTACCGCGTCCGAAAGGCCGTGGGAGACCAGATAACCATGTGACGGGTAAATCTGAGCGTCCTCCAGCCTGGTGACGGTCGAGGCGCTGAGTTCCGGCTTGAGATAGCTCCCGATCAGCATCTTGTATTTCTCAAGCTGAGGCTGGACGGAATCATCCTTGGTCTTGTCGAACCCACGTTTCTCCCGTTCCAGAATCTGTTGGCCGAGGAAAGCCGCGCCAAGACTTCCCGACACGCAGACCAGATCCATGCTTCTGGCCTTTACCGTGCGTCCCTTCGTCAACTTGAATTCCTCCCCGATTGCCGAGACACTGATTGTCAACCCGTTCGGTGACGGAACCAAATCCAGGTCAACCGCCGAGAATCCGTGTTCCTTGGCGGCTGTCACGACTCCGAGCCAAAGATCCTTGATGTGGCTGAAATCCAGTTTGGCGGAGACGCCTAACCTTACGGACAACAGCCGTGGGTGCGACATGGATGCATATATTTCCCCGGCCACGGCCACAACAGACTTGTAGCCAAGATGTTTAAGAGGGAAATATGTCAGGTCGAAATCCATCCCTTCCACAAAAAGCCTTGAGGCGGAAGATAAAAAACTCCCGGCCGCCGGCTCAAAACCAATTTTTCCCTGTCGAGAGAAACCACTACCCTCGAAAAGCAGGTCGATAGCCTGCGTTTTGCCATATTCATTAAATGTCTTTTCCGCCATGATCGGTAATATTTCAAATGATGGTTAATAACACGGTGAACCAATTATTTTCTTCACCGATTTATCTTTAGGCAAAATTAGCACAATTTGTTAAATTTGTAGTCCACATATTTTCTTATGAATATAATAATTAGAGATAATGTTATGAAAAAAGTGATTCTTGCCCTCATGGCAGCCCTGATGGTTCTGCCGTTCAGCGTGGCAGCAAAAAAAAGAAAACCTGCCGACATCAATGTGATTTCCTACAACATCCGTGTCGGGACAGCCAAGGATGGCACCAATTCATGGGAATACCGTTACCCGGTTTCCGCGATGATGATCATGGACCAGAAACCGGACATATTCGGACTCCAGGAAGCCCTGGATTTCCAATTCAAGTACCTTGAGGAATATTGCCCCGACTACAAAGGCATCGGAGTAGGCCGCGAGGACGGGAAGCACAAAGGCGAGCACATGGCCATATTCTACAACAAGAAGACTGTCAAGCTGATCAAATGGGGAACGTTCTGGCTTTCGGAGACTCCGGAAAAGCCTTCCATGGGTTGGGACGCCGCATGCTTCCGCTCAGCCACATGGGCTTTGATGAAGGACAAGGACAGCGGAAAGAAGTTCTACTATGTGAACACGCATCTTGACCACGTCGGCTGGGAGGCCCGCAAGAACGGACTTCAACTGATCGTGGACAGAATCGCAAGCATCAATCCGGAGAACTACCCGATGATCCTCACAGGAGACTTCAACATGAAGATTGACCGTCCGGAATTCGATGACCTCAAGAAGGTCATGCAAAACGCCCGCGAGGTGGCCGTGAAGACAGACCATCACAACACCTACAACGGTTGGGGCAAGGCTCCAGCGGATGAGATCATCGATTACATCTGGTTCAAAGGATTCAGCAGCTGCACAGAGTACCAGACAATCACGAAGCCTTACATGGAAAGGGCGTTCGTTTCTGACCACTATCCTATCAAGGCCACACTAATTTTTTAATGCCAATCGTTCCGCAAGAACATGAATATATTCAAAATGAAGGAGTTGATCACTATCACCGTGGCCGCCGCGCTGGCGGTTCCGGTTTTTGCCCAGGGAGCCTTGAAGCAGGATTCTCCTGAGCGTCACGGGATGAATCCGGAGAAACTCGCCCAAGTTGACAGAGTCATCAACGAAGCGATAACGGTCAAAGAGATTCCCGGAGCCGTGCTCTCTGTCGTCAGGGGGAACGACATCGTTTATCTGAAGGCCTACGGCAACAAGTCCGTGGTGCCGACAGTGGAGCCGATGACGACCGAAACGCTCTTCGACCTCGCCTCAGTCAGCAAGTGCGTGGGTACGACGCTCGCCTTCATGCAGTTGATCGAGAACGGGTACGTACGCCTCACCGACAATGTGGACAGGTACATTCCCGACTTCAAGCCTTGGACCGACCCGGAAAGCGGCGAGACTGTGGACATCACGGTAAGGGATCTTCTGTCACACTCTTCCGGACTGACGCCTTACATCAACGCCGACACATTCGTCAAGGAATATGGCGGAAACAATCCAGAGAAGATGGAGTGGTACATCGCCACCAAGGTCAAGAGAAACTTCCGTCCTGGCACCGATTTCTTGTACAGCTGCCTGAACTTCGTCACACTGCAACGGATTCTGGAAAGAGTCACCGGAGAAAAGCTTTATGAATATGCCCAAAAACATGTCTTTGATGTACTCGGACTGACGCACACCTGCTATTTCCCGTTGATCTACACTCCGGCGGTCAGCAATTCGGCCGAACTGGCCGGACTCTGCGCTCCTACAGAGGTTCAGGCTGACGGCAAGCCGTTGGTAGCACAGGTTCACGACCCGATGGCCCGCAGGATAATGGGTGGTAATTCAGGCAACGCCGGCGTGTTCTCCAACGCCGAGGACCTGTCCGTGATCTGCGCGGCCATAATGAACGGCGGCTGCCTTGTTGACAAAAAGGGTAACTCCCTTGAATCCGCCAGAATCCTGAGCCCGGCCACGGTAAGGCTGATGACCACGATTCCGTCGCAGAACGATCCATCCGTGGGACGGGCCCTCGGCTGGGACAAGAAGAGCTCGCACAGCGGTCCACGCGGGGATCTATTCAATCCGGAGACCACGATCATGCACACCGGCTACACCGGAACCTCCATCGTGATCGATATGGAAAGCAAGACCGCTGTCATCCTGCTGACCCACAGGGTTCACCCTCAGGATAAAGGCGGCGTGGGCCGTCTCCGCGCCCTCGTGGCCAACATCGTGGCCGGCTCCATCATTCAGAACGACTGAATATGACCGTTCACCGTCTCATAGGATCACCGCTTGCCGCCATCATCTTTTTGATGACGGCAGGCACTGTCTCCGCCCAGACCCAGAAAGAACTTCTGGATGAGTTGGACAGAACGATTGAGGAGGCGGAATCCTATGTCTCGGCAAAAGAGGTACGCATAAAGACCATCGAAAACACTCTCCACTCACGTGGAGTCTCTCCTGAAAGACAGTACCGGATCTACGGTGAACTGTTCGATGAGTATCAGCCTTTTAATTATGGCAAGGCAGTAGAGACTCTTGA
>OHNM01000401.1_pt1 | contig 11167 bp, 9 predicted proteins | sample 1569661 | NCBI WGS metagenome assembly OHNM01 (sample SAMEA3879508, study PRJEB24766) | human gut metagenome | biome: human-associated habitat; feature: feces | place: USA | collected 1985/1987 | reverse complement strand
CAACCCCCAGAAACTTGCCGGACAGTGTGCAAAACTGAAATGCTGCCTGAACTACGAAGTAGACTGTTACGTAGAAGCACAGAAACGTCTGCCTTCTAAAGAGATTGAGCTGGAAACCAAGGATGGTACTTTCTATTTCTTCAAGGCCGACATCCTCAGCAACCAAGTTTCTTATTCTACAGATAAGAACTTCCCTGCCAACTTAGTCACTATTAGCGGGAAACGTGCTTTTGAAGTGATCGGCATGAATAAGAAGGGTATGAAACCGGACAGCCTGCTTGAAGAAGAAAGGAAAGCGGAGCCGAAGAAACCGATAGACTTGTTGGAACAGGAAAGTGTAACCCGTTTCGACCGTAGCCGTAATAACAGTAAGGAAGGCAATAACGCCAACCGAAACAAGAAAAAGAAAAAAGGAACTCCCAACAACCGACCGCAACAACAAGTAGAAGGGACTAATCGTCCGCAGCAACCGCAACGGGAAAACGAGGGTCGTCCACAACCTGCGGAAAACGGAAACAGAGGAGATCGGGAAAACAGACCAAGAAATAATAATAACAACCGGAACAGAGGACAAAACCAGGGACGGAATAATGAGAACAGACGTCCGGAGAGAAGACAGGAACGGCCACAAAACCAGGAACGCCCGCAAGGTCAGGAACGTGAACGCCCTGCAAGACCAGAACCCAGACCGGAAAGAAACCCAAATCAAGCGAAACCGCAAAATAATGAAAAGCCTTCTCAGGAATAGTTTATTCTGTCTGCTCGGTATTTGCCTAATGGCTGCCTGCAATGAGAATACCGTGTATCACTCCTATCAGTCCCTTCCCGACGAAGGGTGGGGAAAGAGTGATACACTCTCTTTTCTGATTCCTGTCACCGACAGTATTCCGCCTACACTCAGATTATTCGCGGAGGTTCGCAACAGAACAGATTACCCTTATCATAACCTGCATCTATTTATCAGTCAAAACCTGCAAGACTCTACGGTATGGCGGACGGATACTATTACTATAAACCTGGCTGATTCCACGGGAAGGTGGATCGGAAATGGCTGGGGAAGTATCTATCAATCAGCGGTCTTTATCAAATCCGTACGTCCTTTGTATCCTGCTAATTACACCTTCAAAATTATGAACGGGATGAAAGATGAGAAGTTGTCCGGAATCAATGACATTGGTATCCGAATTGAAAGACAGGAGAATTAGAAAATAAACGAACTAGAGTCTCCTGCCGCGCCCTGCATCTATCCGCAGGAAAATAAACAGCAATATCGTAAATCCCCATAAAGAAGAACCTCCGTAACTAAAGAAGGGTAATGGGATACCAATTACAGGAGTCAGCCCTAACACCATCCCTATATTGATAAATAGGTGAAAGAGGAAAATACTCACGACCGAATACCCATATACGCGACCGAAAGCAGACGGTTGCCTTTCGGAAAGGAATATCAATCTCAATATCAAAATAAGAAAAGCCAGCAAGACCGCGGCCGAACCTACAAACCCTTGTTCCTCTCCCACCGTACAGAAAATGAAGTCGGTATCCTGCTCAGGGACGTATTTCAATTTGGTTTGCGTTCCGTTCAAAAAGCCTTTCCCTGTCAATCCGCCGGAACCGATAGCAATCTTGGACTGGTTTACATTGTAGCCGGCACCGGTTAAATCTTCTTCCAAACCCAATACTACTTTAATACGGATTTGCTGATGCGACTCTAATATATTATCGAAGACATAGTTACTGGAATATAAGAATCCAATGGAGCCGATTGAGAATAAAGCAATCAGGAAATAAGAGCGCTGACGCTCGCTCAATGCCAAGTAAATCAAATAACCTACCACAACGACACAAAGCCCCCACTGCACCCAGACCAGACTGAAATGGATCCAATATTCGGATATCAGATAAGCGATAAGCAAGACAATCAAACTTCCTCCGATAATATTCCGGGCAGGTTCCCACCGCTTGCGGTATACCCACACCATACCACCGGCAAATAATAAGATCAGCAGCAACACAATAAACTCTCCCAACGGAGTCGGTGTATCGGCTATGAATACTTCATCGAAGCGGATGCCTACCACAAAATAGATGACCGCACATACCCCCGAAAAAAGTACCACACCCGGCATTCCCTCCCGGTAAAGCACCAAGAAGAAAGCAAGATAGACCAAGGCAGAACCTGTCTCCCGCTGACCGATAATCAACAACATCGGAAGGAGGATAATAAAACCCAGTACCAGAGCACATTTCTCTTTCTTTATGCTGAATGAATAGGAGTTTATATATTTGGCCAATGCCAATGCGGTAGCAAACTTGGCAAACTCGGCTGGCTGCAGGCTCACAGGCCCCATGACAAGCCAAGAGCGTGATCCTTTGGTGTCCGGTGCTATGAAGATGGTAACAATGAGCAAGAGAATCATCCCCACATATATAATGTACGCGAACATATCATACATCCGGTCTTCCAACATCAACAACACGAAACCGAGACCGAAGGAACAGATAATCCAGACAAATTGCTTGCCGGCACGGGTAGAGAAGTCGAGGAAGTCACGATCACCATAGTCATAGCTGGCTCCACAGACACTGAACCACCCGCCGACAATCAGAAGCAGGTAAATGCAAATCGTTACCCAATCCAGTGATTTCCACAAACTATCGTTCCTCGTTACCATACAATATCACTCTGTTACTAAATTCTTCTGCTCTCAATTCATTCTCGGGAGATAGTTTGCCTTTCAAGTACTGCTCCATAAGTAATGCCCCGAAAGGTACTCCGTATGTAGCTCCCCAACCTCCATTCTCCACATACACGGCAATGGCTATCTTCGGCTTGTTCATCGGCGCAAAGCCCATAAATACAGAATGGTCATGTCCGCGGTTCTGTGCCGTACCCGTCTTTCCACAAGCTTCCAAGTCCGGAACCATTACCGACAACATACGGCAAGTTCCGCCTGTGGCAGCTCCGCGCATCCCTTCCACCACCGATTCATAATGCCGTTTCTCAATTGTAGTATAACGTGGCGTACGATAAATACTATCCAACTGATTATCTTGAATCTCCTTCACAATATGCGGTGTGATAAAATATCCGCGATTGGCAATCGTTGCACCCAGATTGGCTATCTGGAGAGGAGTAGCCAGAATTTCTCCCTGCCCGATCGAAATACTGATTACCGTCAGTCCATTCCAATGGCCGCGATAAGCCTTATCATAGAACTGTGCATTCGGAATCAAACCACGTTTCTCTCCGGGCAAATCAACACCTAACTTATAACCGAAGCCTTGGGAAACCATGTGATCTTTCCAGACTGTAATTGCGTTTTGCGGTGAACCGTATTTACGGTCGCCGAACATACGGAACAGTCCCCAACAAAAATAAGAGTTGCACGATGTAGCAATAGCAGGAATAAGTGGTATCGGTGCTCCGTGGGCATGACATCCCACCGTCAGTCTGCCGTAATGGAAACCGCGCGAACAAGGGAAAGAAGGACCCTGCTCAGTCACAATGCCTTCCTGCAAAAAAGTTAATCCCTGTGCCGTCTTAAAAGTAGAACCCGGAGGATATACTCCCATCAATGCACGATTCAGAAGCGGTTTCATCTTATCACGCTGCAACATCAGATGGTTCTTTCCACGCTGACGGCCAATCATCAAATGCGGGTCGTAATTCGGCGAAGATACCAGACAAAGAATCTCTCCTGTCTCCGGCTCAATAGCAACAATACTTCCGATCTTATTTTTCAGTAACCGTTCACCCAACATCTGCAAGTCAATATCCAAACTGAGTGTCAAGTTCTTTCCGGGTACGGAAGGACGGTCATATTCTCCGTCCATATAATGCCCCTGAATACGTCCGTGCGCATCACGAAGCAGAATTTCAATGCCTTTCTCTCCACGCAGATACTTCTCATACGATTTCTCTACACCCAACTTGCCGACATAATCGCCACGAATGTAGTAGCCTTCTTCATCGGCTTCCATTTCTTTTGCCGAGACTTCTCCAATATCACCCAAGGCATGCGCGGCAGCATCATAAGAGTATTGGCGAATCGTACGCCGCTGGATATAGAAGCCACGGAATTTAAACAACTTCTCCTGAAAGACGCCACATTCTTCCGCCGAAAGTTGCGACATAAACAATTGATTAGTGTATCTGGAATATCCCGGATTCCGGCGACGGTCTTTCATGTCGCTCATGATTTTCAGGAATTGAGCACGAGTAATATTCAACGACTGGCACAGGTCGAGTGTATCCAAGTTCTCTACTTCTTTCGGGACAATCGTTATATCATAAGCAGGCTGGTTAAAAACCAGCAACTTACCTGTACGGTCATAGATAGCTCCGCGTGAAGGATATTGAATTTTATTCAGGAACGCATTGCTATCGGCGTTCTTCTTATAATCATCGGTAGTAATCTGCAATACAAAAAGACGGATCAGATAAATCAGCACAATAGACAGTGCAATTCCCCCGATAACAAATTTCCGTTTCTCCAGTCTATAATCTTTTGCCATCGCTATCTCCTTATGCCTTCCACAGCTACAATACAAGTTACAGTCAGAACGGTACACAATGCCACCCGCAGCAGCAACAGCCAAATGCCGGAAAACGAGAAGAACTCAATAGAGAGTAAAGCCAGACTATGTATAAAAACACTTGCAGTAGTATATTTCAGAAAAGGAGTGATTCCCATACTCTTGAAAGAAGGTACGAGATTGTCCTGATTATCGCGGGGAGTGAACAAACGCAATAAAGAAGGACGAAGAAAAGCAAGCAACACGGTTGCTGCTGCATTCATTCCCGGAGTATCGGAAAACACGTCAATGGTAAGCCCGAAAAAGAAGGCCCACAACATCAGTTCATTCCGGGAAGTGCCGGAATTGAACTTCAAAATAAAATAAATATAGAGAAAAGGCGTAGCATATCCGGCTATATGCACATTATTCAGAATTAGCACCTGAAGAAGCACCAACCCGATAAACCAACCGATTCTATGTATATAGGTAATAATCATTGTTTCGTTGTCTTGTTTTCGAGTTCTTTCTGCTCCTGCTGACCGTTCCGCGCTATCACCCGCACATCACTAAGCTTGCCGAAATCAGTAGCCAGCTTGATCTTCAGCAGATAGGATAATCCATCATGAGAGTCGGACATATCATCCACCGTCCCCACCATAATTCCTTCGGGAAATACAGTCGAGAAACCGCTTGTCACTACGGTATCTCCCAGATTAAACTCGGCATGACGAGGCAAATCTTTCAGATAAGCGTATCGCGAATCTCCGTGTTCCCACTTCAGATAACCAAAATAATCGCTTCCTACAATCTTGCAACTGATGTTTGATTTGCTATTCAGTACAGAAATCACCACCGAATAGGAAGGAGATGTTTCGTAAACAATTCCCACAATCCCGTTTCCATCTACCACGCCCATTTCGGAATGAATGCCGGAAGAAGAACCTTTATCAAGCGTTATATAATTATCGGCCAGGTTCAGGCTATTCTTAATCACACGTGCCTTAAACAGTTGATAATCTTTCTGAGGCATCTTCCGGATACTGTTCACCGCGATAGAATCGAGTTGACGTTCTTTCAACGCTTTTTCCAAATTATTGATCTGCTCTTCCAATAACATATTCCGGTCCAGCAGGTCTTCATTGACCGATTTCAGGTGGAAATAGGAAGATATACCTCCCGAAACTTCATAAACCGCCCCCACAACTGTATTGGCAGAAGTGAAATAAGCACTCTGCTGGTAATTGTTGAACCGAAATAACAAAACAAAACTGGCTACCTCCAATATGACAAAGAGGAACCAGTAATTGTATTTCAAAAGGAAGTTTATTAAATTCCGCATGAATCAGAGTCCGTGATTTTATCTCATTAGGAAAGAGAAACGATCTACATTCTTTAATGCTACCCCTGTCCCCTTGGCAACAGCGTGTAAAGGATCTTCCGCAATATGGAACGGGATATTTATCTTATCAGTCAGTCGCTTATCCAAACCACGGAGTAACGCACCACCACCGGCCAGATAGATACCATTATGAACGATATCCGCATAAAGTTCGGGAGGAGTATTCTCCAATGCACTCAAGATAGCCGTTTCAATCTTGGAAATCGATTTCTCCAGACAGTGAGCCACTTCCTGATAACATACCGGCACTTCCATAGGAAGGGCAGTAATACGGTTCGGACCGTGAACGATATAATCTTCCGGAGCGTCTTCACCCAGTTCGGTCAAAGCCGCACCTACATTAATTTTGATACGTTCCGCCATACGCTCGCTGACCTTCACATTATGCTGACGGCTCATATATTCTTGAATATCCGCAGTCAAGTCATCACCGGCAATACGGATAGAGTTGTTGGAAACGATACCTCCCAAAGAGATAACGGCAATCTCCGTAGAGCCACCACCTATATCAACAATCATGTTTCCTTCCGGAGCTTCCACGTCAATACCGATACCGATAGCTGCAGCCATCGGTTCGAAAATCAGATAGACATCACGTCCGCCAGCATGCTCGGCAGAGTCGCGAACAGCACGGAGTTCAACTTCCGTACTTCCCGACGGTACGCCGATCACCATACGGAGAGAGGGTGAGAAAAGATGATTGCGGGTGTTTACCTGCTTAATCAGACCACGCATCATCTGCTCGCAAGCATAGAAGTCAGCGATTACCCCGTCTCTCAACGGACGAATTGTACGTATATTTTCGTGGGTCTTTTCATGCATCAACTTCGCCTTTTCTCCTACGGCGATCATCTTATCCGTACGGCGGTCCAAGGCTACAACCGAAGGCTCATCCACCACGATTTTCCCGTTCGTGATGATAATGGTATTGGCTGTACCCAAGTCCATTGCTATTTCTTGTGTAAAAGAGAATAATCCCATTCTTGATTCTTGTTTTTAATGTTTAAAATGACGGATACCGGTAGTCACCATTGCCATGCCATGTTCATTGCAGTAAGCAAAAGACAAATCATCTTTCACTGAACCACCCGGCTGAATTACAGCTGTAATTCCTTCTTTATCGGCAATTTCCACACAGTCAGGGAACGGGAAGAAAGCATCCGAAGCCATTACTGCACCATTCAGGTCGAAACCGAATGATTTAGCTTTTTCAATCGCTTGCTTCAATGCATCCACACGTGAAGTCTGTCCCACACCGCTTGCCAACAGTTGTTTACCCTTCGCCAGTACAATAGCGTTTGATTTACTATTCTTGACAATCTTGTTAGCAAACAGCATATCCTCTACTTCTTCCGGAGTAGGAATCTTGTCGGTCACTGTTTTCAAGTCGGCTACCGTTTCAATATTAGTATCTTTATCCTGCACCAATACGCCGTTCAACAAAGCACGGAACTGCTTCTTCGGCAGTTTGGCCTCCTTACGTACAAGAATGATGCGGTTCTTTTTCTGTCCCAGGATTTCGAGTGCATCCACATCATAATCCGGTGCGATAATCACTTCGAAGAAAATCTTGTTAATTTCTTCTGCTGCTGCCTTGTCAATGACACCGTTAGTAATCAGTACACCACCGAAAGCAGATACAGGATCACCTGCCAATGCATCTTTCCAAGCCTCCAACACAGTAGGACGGGAAGCCAGGCCGAAAGCGTTATTATGTTTCAGGATAGCGAAAGTAAGATCCTCGAACTCGTCGATCAAGTCAACGGCAGCGTTGATATCAAGAAGATTGTTATAAGAAATTTCTTTTCCGTGAATCTGATCGAACATTGCCTCCAGGTTTCCGTAGAAATAACCTTTCTGATGTGGATTTTCACCGTAACGAAGTTGTTTCTGGCTGTTCACCGAACAACGGAAGGCAGAACCTTCGCCGGCATCGAAATAATTGAAGATAGCCGAATCATAGTGAGAAGAAACGGCAAACGCTTCTTTTGCCATCCAACGGCGTTCTTCGAGTGAAGAAGTGGCTCCGTGCTCCATTAACATATCCAGCAACGGCTTATACTGAGCCTGAGAAGCTACGATAATTACATCGTTGTAATTCTTGGCTGCGGCACGAATCAAAGAGATTCCGCCTATATCTATTTTTTCAATAATATCTGCTTCAGATGCACCGGAAGCAACAGTTGCTTCAAACGGATACAAATCAACAATTACCAGATCTATTTCAGGGATCTCATATTTCTCAATCTGCTGCATATCTTGTTCCAGACCGCGACGACAAAGGATACCTCCGAAGATCTTCGGATGTAATGTCTTCACTCTACCACCCAAAATAGAAGGATAAGTGGTCAAATCTTCCACCGCCTTACAGGGATATCCCAACGATTCAATAAACTGACGAGTTCCCCCCGTTGACAGAAACTCTACTCCCTCTTCATGAAGTTTGGTAATAATTTCGTCCAAACCTTCCTTGTGGTATACAGATACCAGTGCAGTTTTTATTCTTTTAGACTCTGACATTGAATTGCTTATTAAGTATTTGACGCGCAAAGTTACGAAATATTGTTTATCGTACGTAATAATAAGGTGTGAATTAATAAAAAAAAGCGTTGACTCTTCCGGAGGAAAAGCCAACGCTTCTTTGCGCATACAGTTTATATTCAGAATTTATTACCAGATAGATACTCGTTTTTCTTTTGGTACAAACATGGAATCTTGTTCGGTGATATTGAATGCTTCGTACCAGTTGGCAATATGAGGTAATGCACCGTCCACGCGCCATTTTCCTAATGAGTGAGGATCGAGTTTCGTCAAACGGAGAATTTCTTCCGGACGAATATTTCCCGCCCACACATTTGCATAAGCAAGGAAAAAGCGTTGTTCCGGTGTAAATCCGTCAACAACTTCCAACGGTGCGGTTTCCATTGCTTTCTTGAAAGCATGATAAGAAACTTGCAGTCCACCATGGTCTGCTATGTTTTCTCCCAGCGTTAGGCTACCGTTTGCATGTACTCCTGGAGCGACCTCAATACTGTCAAAGAAGTTCACCATTACCTGAGCACGTTCCTCGAATTTCTTGGCATCTTCTTCCGTCCACCAGTCTTTCAGATTTCAGTCTTTGTCATACTGACGTCCCTGGTCATCAAATCCATGTGTCATTTCATGACCGATAACAACTCCGATAGCACCGTAATTCATTGCATCATCAGCATTCATATCAAAGAATGGAGGTTGCAGGATAGCTGCCGGGAAGCAGATTTCATTGGTTGTCGGGTTGTAATAAGCATTAACGGTCTGAGGAGTCATCAACCATTCATCCTTATCTACCGGTTTGCCGGCTTTGGAAATCATCTCGGCATATCCCCATTCATTGGCACGTTCGATATTTGCCCAATAAGAATCGTTTTTAATATCCAAGGCTGAGTAATCTTTCCAGGTATCGGGATAACCGATCTTGACATGGAAGGTAGCCAGCTTCTCCTGTGCCTTTGCTTTGGTCGGTTCGCTCATCCATTCAAGAGCATTGATGCGTTCGCCCAAAGAAGTCTGTAAGTTCTTCACCAACGTTACCATACGTTCTTTGGCAGCAGCCGGGAAGTATTTCTCGACATACATCTGCCCTACTACTTCACCGAGAGCACCGTCTACCGTACTTACAGCACGTTTCCAACGAGGTTGCATCTCTTTTTTGCCGGACATTGTCTTGCCGTAGAAATCAAAATCCTGCGCTACGAAGTCATCACTCAAGTAAGAAGCTGCCGAGTTAATCAGATTCCATTGAAGATATAGCTTTTGCTCATCGAGGGATACTGTATTAATAACGTCCGCCACTTCTTTCATAGCTGCCGGCTGACCAACATTCACTTCTTTCAGATCATTTAAGCCTGATGTAGTGAAGTAAACATCCCAGGCAAATGTAGGGAAGTTCTTTTTCAGCGTCTCCATATCCATTTTATTGTAATTAGCATGAGGGTCGCGCAACTCTACCTGCGAACGGGCTGACTTGGCCAAACGAGTTTCAATATTCATCACCGCTTTTACAGCTTTTTGTGCAGCAGCCTCATCATAACCAGCCAACTGAAACATCTTGGCAATATGTTCCTGATATTTATCACGGATATTCTTTGTTTGCTCGTCATTCTCCAGATAATAATCGCGTTGTCCCATTCCAATACCTCCCTGATAAGTCTGAACCAGATTCATCGAACTGTTCATATCATCAGCACCGATATAGAGGCTAAAATAAGGATTAATTCCTTTCTTCTGAATTTCGGCGATGTACGTATAAATTTCACCTTTATCTTGGAGGGCGTCGATCGCTTCCAGTTCAGCTTTAATTGGAGCAACCCCTTCCTGATTCAGTTTCACGCTATCCATGGCGATATTGTAAAGATCACCCACTTTCTGAGCGGCACTGCCCGGTGCGTTGTCTTTCTTTACAGCCAGTTCGGCGATTAATGTTTTCAACTGCTCACGGCTGTTTTCACGCAACATATCAAATGTTCCGAAACGTGAATACTCGTCAGTCAGCGGATGAGCTGCAACCCAACCGCCACAAGCGTATTGATAAAAACTTGTACCCGGCATAGCCATGGTATCCAGATTAGCAAGGTCGATACCGGATGTTAGCACGACCTCTTTCTTACTGTTACATCCTGTTGTCATAAGGCATACGGCAAGAATTGGTAAATACTTAGTTACTTTCATATTGCATACATAATAATTTATCATTTTTTCGCGTCTTCCAGCTCCAACGAGACACGTTCCCATTCTTCTACGATAGCATCCAACTGCTGTTTCAATTTCTGATGCCGCTCATAGAGTTGCATATCAGAGGCTCCTTCGGGAGTTGCCATTTGTGCTTCAACAATAGATATTGCCGCTTCCGTCTCTTCTATCGAAGCCTCACAATCAGCCACTTGGCGTTCGAGTTTCTTCAGTTTTTTATTCAACTCCTTCTGTGCCTCATAAGAGAGTTTATTCTCCGAAGGTTGTACCGGCTCTTGCTCACTTCCCTTGGCAGAAGCCGTAGGCGAAGAAGATAAAGATGCTCCTTTCTGAAGTTCATTCAGGTTCTCTATCTTTTTCTTTTGAAGGAACTCATAGATACCGCTGAGATGTTCTTTTACATGCCCGCCACCAAACTCATATACTTTAGTCGCAAGTCCGTCCAGAAAATCACGGTCGTGACTGACAAGTATCACAGTACCGTCAAACTCACGGATCGCCTCTTTCAACACATCCTTC
>OHNM01000392.1_pt1 | contig 11229 bp, 8 predicted proteins | sample 1569661 | NCBI WGS metagenome assembly OHNM01 (sample SAMEA3879508, study PRJEB24766) | human gut metagenome | biome: human-associated habitat; feature: feces | place: USA | collected 1985/1987 | reverse complement strand
CTAGGAGAACGACTCTTTAAGATGACATATTCAATGTCATGTGCTTTTAGTATTTCAAGTGCTTTCTGTACCAAAACATCTATAGGCTGCTGAATATAGGATATAGGGGCATCAAAAAAGTCAAATACCGGATTACCGTCAAAACCCACTAAACCTATTTTACCAATAATTCCCTCTCCCATGTCCTTTATTGTATATAAACAAGCCAATGAAATCATGTTGGTGGCAAAAAGAAAAGCGTCTACACCGCCATCAATCATTTTAGGCAACAAACGGTCTGCGGACTTTCTGGGAGCATCCTGCCTCAAAAAGACCACGTTAGCCAAGTTTCTCTTACCGGCTTCATCCATAGCCTTTTTATAACCACGGATACGCTCTTTCATATGGATAAGGTTGACATCATAAGCCACCATACAAGGAGCGTTATAGCCTGCATTCAAAAGATGTTTGGTTGATATATAGGAAGCATTGAAGTTATTCAACGCCACATAGCTGACATTGATTTCCGGAAAATAGCGGTCGAACAAAACAATAGGGATATTATTGTTCACAAGTGAAGCGATGGATTTCTCAGAATTGTCACAAGGAACAATGATGAGTCCATCTACCCCTTTATTAATAAGGTTACTAACAACACGAGTCATCTTATCCTTATCCTCATCTGAACTTCCAAAAAGTACGGTATATCCCCGTTTGGTTGCCTCATCTTCCAATACACGCGCTAATTGAGAAAAAAATGGGTTGGAAATATCAGAAACCACTAATCCTATTGTTTTTGTTTTGCCACTACGAAGACTTTTGGCCGCAAGATTAGGCTGGTAGTTCATTTCATTGGCAATTTTCAATATGCGTTGGGCAGTTTCTTCTCCCACGCGATACTCTTTCTTTTTCCCATTCAAAACGAACGAAACCAATGCTGTTGAAACGCCTGCAGCTTCAGCAATATCCTTCAGCGATATTTTTTTTAGTGACGACATATATTTGTGTAACGTTTTTGCTATATAATAGTATTATACTTTTAGGTTACCTCTTGAATCAGTAGCACTTATCGTATTCTCACGATGCAAATATAAACATAAAAATTAAATCTGCAAATTATTTTGCTAATTCGTTATAACATTTTTATATTTGCAGTACCAAATCATGCTAAAAACGATATGAACTACCATAAACGACACATAAAAATTAATTTTAAACTTTTAAAATCATGAAAACCAAGATTCTATTTACACTTTTATTCTTTGCATGCAGAATACACTACCTTTATGGACAGACTAACCTACAAATAGCTCCGGAAACTTTAGCAACTCCGGAAAAAAATGGAATATGGTTACAACCTGCTCAAAATACAAAAGCACAACCCATTTGGGGATTTGCAAATGGTATCCGAATAGGAATTGCTCCATTAGGAGGTCCACGTGGGCTAATTCGTATCTATACACCTTATTTAGAACATGATGAATTTGTTGTTACCAATTTCATTGCTTTTGAACCAATTGATAAAGCAAAAAATAATAGGGGGCTCTCAGAATTGGAATGGAGTCAACTTGATAATGTTCGTGGAAAACGTTTTTGGAGTGGGAATACTCCTGAAGCTCCCTCATTCCCAAATCAATATTATCCAGCTCACGGAGTAATAGCAAAGGAAAATGGAGTTGAAACACTTACTGTGTATTTCTTTTGTGAAACTTTTGATAATGGTGCGGATATCTATGTCCGGACTAAATTCACAGAAGGAAAGCCTTATGAGTTTGAATTAACTACGTATACCACGGAAGAGTCAGATGAGCTAAATCGTTTTATACTCACAGCTACTATGGGAAACAAAGCAAGACTTAGGACATTACATCTCGCAGATGGTAAAACGAAAGAAGCCGGCCAATTATGGCCGAGCTATAAAGATTCTAATTTCACAGAACATAACCATACTCCAGTGGCAGAAATGATAAAAGATAAAAATGATATACAGATAGAAGATATAACCATTCGGAGCGGCTTAGTTCCTTCGGTGTATGGAATGGGAGCGAAAGACGCTGTGTTCTTATTGGAAAGTGCCGGTTTGCGTGTAAGCATATCTGGTGCAGGAAAAGTCAAATCACAGAGCATTCCGGCAGGAAACCGTGTTCAGAAAGGGAAGTCTATATTAATAACGTTAAAGTGAATATGGAATTACAAAAGCTGATTCAAGTTTTGGATGCTCCGAAAATATACGGAGATACATCCGTAGAAATAAAGAATATTCAGTCGGACTCTCGCCAGGTTGAAGCAGGTTCACTATTTGTTGCAGTCTGTGGCACAACCGTGGACGGACACGCTTATATTCCAAATGCGCTTGAGAAGGGAGCTGTGGCGATTGTGTGTGAGAAAGTTCCCGGAAATGTGGAGACGTTGGATTGCCCGGTTATTGCTGTTAAGAATTCAGCAGAGGCATTGGGACTTTTGCTCTCACAATGGTATGACAATCCTTCGCATAAGTTGACATTAGTCGGTGTTACCGGTACGAATGGGAAAACGACGATTGCCACATTATTATACAATATGTTCCGGAAGATGGGATATAAAGTGGGTTTGCTTTCAACGGTTTGTAATTATGTCGATGATGAAGCGATACCAACAGACCATACAACTCCAGACCCTCATACTTTGCATGCGTTGATGGCGCAGATGGTAGAGGCGGGTTGTGAATATGCTTTCATGGAGGTCAGTTCCCATTCGATAGCACAAGACCGTATAAGCGGATTGGATTTTGATGGCGGGATTTTCACCAATCTGACAAGAGACCATTTGGACTATCATAAAACAGTTGAGAATTACCTCAAAGCAAAGAAGAAATTCTTTGATGATTTGCCAGCCAAAGCATTTGCATTGACCAACTTGGATGACAAGTCGGGCATGGTAATGTTGCAGAATACGGCAGCAAAGAAACAGACCTACTCATTAAGGGAATTGGCTGATTTCAAAGGGAAGATTATTGAATCGCACTTTGAAGGCACAGAGATGCAGATAAACAACCGGGATGTTTATGTCCAATTTGTCGGTCGTTTCAATGCCTACAATCTGTTGGCTGTTTATGGTGCTGCTGTGTTGTTAGGAAAAGATCCGGAAGAGGTTCTACGCATATTGAGTTCATTGCATTCTGTCGCTGGAAGATTTGAAACCATCCGTTCCCCGAAAGGATATACAGCAATTGTAGATTATGCCCATACTCCGGATGCCTTGACCAATGTTTTGAATGGAATACATGAGGTTCTTGATGGCAGGGGACGAGTGATTACAGTAGTGGGATGCGGTGGAAACCGGGACAAAGGCAAACGCCCTTTGATGGCGAAAGAGGCTTCTAAGTTGAGTGACCAGTTGATATTGACTTCTGACAATCCACGATTTGAGGAACCGAATGCGATTATCCAAGATATGGTTGTCGGATTGGCATTGGATGATATGGAGCATACGCTTTGCATAACCGACCGTGAACAAGCAATCCGAACGGCTGTGGCGATAGCGAAGAAAGGCGATGTTATAAAAGGGCACGAAGATTATCAGGAGGTAAAAGGTGTAAAGCACCATTTTGATGACCGTGAGATTATTCGCGGGATATTTAATTCACAGAAATAGTAAAAAAGATGTTCTATTATTTATTTAACTATTTGGACCAATTGGACCTTCCTGGAGCCGGAATGTTTAAGTATGTTTCATTCCGTTCCGGTTTGGCTTTGATTTTATCGCTGTTTATATCTACGGCTATAGGCAGACGGATTATAGACAAACTGCAATGTCTGCAAATCGGGGAAACCGTAAGGAATTTAGGATTGGAAGGGCAGATGAGCAAGAAAGGAACTCCTACCATGGGAGGGGTAATTATCATCATAGCCATTTTGATTCCTACTTTGTTGTTTGCAAGACTTGGAAATGTATATGTCATATTGATGATGATAACGACTTTGTGGTTGGGCGCATTAGGATTCGCAGATGACTATATCAAGGTGTTCAAGAAGAATAAAGAGGGAATGCATGGAAGATTCAAGATTGTCGGACAAGTAGGCTTGGGGCTTATTGTGGGATTAGTCCTGTTTTTGAGTCCCGATGTCGTAATCAAAGAGAATATGGAAGTCCGCCATGACAATGTAATAGAATCGGTTCGTTTTCATACGATTGAGAAGAAATCGACCAAGACCACTATCCCCTTTGTCAAAAACAATAATTTCGACTATGCGAAGTTGGTCAGTTGGGCAGGAGAATATAAAAACGAAGCCGCTTGGGCAGTGTTTGTCCTCATGGTGATAATTGTCGTGACAGCCGTATCGAATGGAGCGAATCTGACGGACGGATTGGATGGCTTGGCTGCAGGATCGTCCGCCATTATAGGAGTAGCGTTGGGAATATTGGCTTATATGTCTTCCCACTTCGAGTTCGCTTCGTTTTTGAATATCATGTATGTGCCCGGGGCTGAAGAATTGGTGGTATTTGCAGCCGCCTTTATCGGTGCGACAATTGGCTTTTTGTGGTATAATTCATATCCTGCGCAAGTGTTTATGGGAGACACAGGAAGTCTTACTTTGGGCGGAATTATTGCGGTGTTCGCTATCATTATCCGTAAAGAGTTACTGATACCGATTTTGTGTGGCATCTTTTTGGCAGAAAGTTTGTCGGTCATTATTCAGACATTCTATTTCAAATATACCAAGAAGAAGTTCGGGGAAGGACGACGGATTTTTAAGATGGCTCCGTTGCATCACCATTTCCAAAAGCCTGGCAATGCAGGAATACAGGCATGGATACAAAAACCGATTAATGTTATCCCGGAATCAAAAATAGTAGTCCGATTCTGGTTAATTGGCATAATATTAGCAGTGATTACGATTGTTACATTAAAGATGAGATAGAAATGAACAAGAGAATTGTCGTATTGGGTGCAGGTGAGAGCGGTGCTGGTGCAGCAGTGTTGGCTAAAAAAGAGGGCTTTGATGTGTTTGTCTCTGACTTCTCTGCCATCAAACCTCAATATAAAGAGTTATTGGATAGTCATTATATTCGTTGGGAAGAGGGACAACATACCGAGTCTGAAATATTAAATGCGGATGAGGTGATAAAAAGTCCGGGTATTCCTGATAAGGCTCCCATCATCAAGAAACTGAAGGAGCAAGGAACGCATATTATTTCGGAAATAGAATTCGCCGGACGTTATACCCGTTCTAAAATGATATGCATCACGGGAAGTAACGGGAAAACAACGACAACCTTGCTGACTCATCATTTGTTGACAGAAGCAGGTATCGATGCGAGTTTGGCAGGAAACGTAGGAAACAGTTTGGCACTACAAGTAGCGGAATCACCGCATGATGTTTATGTAATCGAACTGAGCAGCTTCCAGTTGGACAACATGTATGATTTTAAGGCGGATATTGCTGTCTTGTTGAATATCACCCCAGACCATTTGGATCGATATAACTATGAGATGCAGAACTATGTTGATGCGAAATTCCGCATCGTGCAGAACCAGACGAAAGAGGATGCCTTTATCTTTTGGAATGACGACCCGATAATACAACGAGAGATAAAAAAACGAAATATAGGGGCGACTTTTTATCCCTTTGCTGAAACGCATGAGGAAAATGTAAAAGGTTATGTGGAAAACAATCATATAGTAGTGGAAACAGAAAACGGTACATTCAGAATGGAACAGGAATTATTGGCATTAATGGGAAAGCACAACTTATATAATTCTTTGGCTGCTACGATTACAGCAAAGATCATGGATTTGCACGATGATAAAATCCGGGCTTCCTTGATGGGCTTTACCGGTGTTGAACATCGTTTGGAAAAGGTTGCGCGTGTGAAGGGTGTAGATTACATCAATGACTCCAAAGCGACCAATGTCAATTCTTGTTGGTATGCCTTGCAGTCTATGACGACTCCAGTTGTATTGATTTTGGGCGGAACGGATAAAGGCAACGATTATAGTGAAATAGAAGAGCTGGTAAAAGAGAAAGTCCACTCTTTGATTTTCTTAGGAGTTGACAATAAAAAACTGCATGGCTTTTTTGACGGGAAAGTCCCTCAAATCGAAGATGCCCTTTCTATGCAAGAGGCGGTTGAAAAGGCATATAAGATGGCTCATAAGGGAGATACGGTGTTGTTGTCGCCTTGTTGTGCCAGCTTTGACCTCTTCACTTGTTATGAGGACAGAGGCGAGCAGTTTAAATCTTGTGTCAGGAACTTGTGATAAATTGATTATATGGGGTTAGCGAGCAGATTATTTAAGGGAGATAGGGTAATTTGGATTCTCTTTATGATATTGTGCCTTATCTCTCTCATCGAAGTATATAGTGCAACCAGCACTCTTGCATATAGGAGTACGAACTATTGGGAACCAATTGTCCGTCATGCTTTTCTTTTATCTATCGGGACTGTTTGCATTTTAGTATGTCTTAATTTACCGTACCAGTGGTATCGGTGGGTTGGGTTGGCTTTGCCCTTGACCATACTGTTATTGGCGTTGGCTCCATATATTGGTGTAGTGATTAATGGCGAGCCCCGTTGGCTCTCTTTCTGTGGAATCAGCTTTCAACCGTCAGAAATTGCGAAATTATGCTCTATCTGTTTCATGGCTCATATCTTAAGCAAGAAAGATATCATCGGAGATATGAAGACATTGAAGATAATATGCGGATTAGTAGGATTGACCATCTTTTTTATATTCACGAATAATGGTTCAACTGCTATTTTGTTGTATCTTATCATGGTTATGATGCTCTATATAGGGCGTATCCCAGTTAAATATGTATTGCGTTTACTCTTAATACCGGTGTTGCTGGGTATAATTGCTGCAGCTATTCTTTATATAGTACCGGAATCTGCCACTAATTACATGCCGGGTCGAACGGTAACTTGGAAACATCGAGTGGAGCGTTTCTTTGTGAATGACCGAGTGGATTCTTCTGGGAAAAAGATTTCATTGATGGATGCACAAAACAAGCATTTCCAAGAAGACAATGCTAAGATTGCAATTGCTACGGGAGGCGTTTTTGGCAAATTCCCCGGGCATGGACAGATGCGTGATATATTGCCTCAAGCTTATTCGGACTTTATCTACGCTATCATTATAGAGGAGATGGGGCTTGTCGGTGGAATAGCTGTGCTTTTTTTGTATATTGTGTTGCTCTTGCGTGTCCGTGTAATAGCCAAACGGTGTGACAAGCTCTTCCCCAAATACCTGATATTGGGTTGTGCGTTGATGTTGGTGACACAAGCATTGATAAACATGGCAGTAGCTGTTGGAGCTTTACCGGTAACCGGACAACCATTGCCCCTTATCAGTCGTGGTGGAACATCCAATGTTATTAGTTGCTTTTATATAGGAATTATATTGAGCGTAAGCCGTTTTGGTGCTAATATCAGAAATGAAGTGGACGACTATCCGGTAGATAAGAAACAAGAAGGAGAGAATGTCCCTGTTGCTTTGCCGGGAGTAAGCAAAGAAGAAATAGATAATTGGATTCCGGATTCACCTGTTACGGTAAAAGAGAAGCAAGAGATGCCATAAAACAAGTAGAGGCTGTCTCGCGACAACCCCTAATCAACTTTGTTAACCTTAAATCTAATACTATTATGAAAAAACCACAATGCAAATATACAGCATACGTGTATGTCTGTCAAGTTTTTGACGTATAAAAAGAATTAATGCAATTGAAATAAATATGAAAATCGGGAATATTGACTTAGGAGAACAACCGGTATTGTTAGCACCAATGGAAGATGTAACAGATATTGCATTCCGCCTGATGTGCAAACGCTTTGGAGCAGATATGGTCTATACTGAATTTGTATCAAGCGATGCTCTGATACGCAGCGTGAACAAGACGCAACAAAAATTGATTGTATCAGAAGAAGAACGCCCGGTTGCCATACAAATATATGGAAAAGACACGGAATCGATGGTTGAAGCTGCCAAAATATGCGAAGAGGCGCATCCCGACATTTTAGACATCAACTTCGGTTGTCCTGTCAAACGTGTAGCCGGGAAAGGAGCCGGTGCGGGAATGCTTCGGAATATTCCGCTCATGCTGGAGATTACAAAGGAAGTGGTTAAGGCTGTAAAGATTCCTGTCACGGTAAAAACGCGATTGGGCTGGGATGCAGACAATAAAATCATTGTCGAATTGGCAGAGCAGCTTCAAGATTGCGGGGTTTCAGCTCTTTCCATCCACGGCCGCACCCGTTCGCTAATGTACACAGGCGAAGCAGATTGGACGCTTATCGGTGCGGTCAAGAATAATCCCCGCATGCATATTCCCATTATAGGAAACGGGGATGTCACTTCCGCAGCTATTTGCAAGCAGAAATTTGATGACTATGGCGTAGACGGAATCATGATTGGAAGAGGAAGCATCGGCAGACCGTGGATTTTCCGGGAGGTAAAGCATTTCTTGCAAACCGGAACCCCGCTGCCTAAAGAATCATTCCAGTGGTATTTGGATATCCTAAAAAAGCAGGTAACCGACAGCGTTGAACGTTTGGACGAACGGCGAGGCATTTTACATATTCGCAGGCATTTAGCTGCAACTCCCCTATTCAAAGGGATTCCAGACTTCAAGCAAACCCGCGTCGCCATGTTAAGAGCAGAGACCGTAGAAGAGTTATTTGGCATCTTGAATGCGATTCCTGAACGGTTCGACATAGAAATGTCGCAATCATGACATTAAAGAGAAGAGAAAAGAAATAAAAAGGGGCTGCGTCAAAATAACCATTTTGATGCAGCCCCTTTTAGGTGTGTCAGAATTAGCAAAATGCAAGGCGAACGGAGTCGAATCCCGAAAGCGATGCAGCAGTTTGCAATTATGACACACTTGTCCTATAAAAGAACGGACTTAAAGTACGCGGATATCCCCTTCGTTGTGCTGGTTCTCAGCAGAAGGAGTTATCAACTTATATCCCTTACCGTGGATATTGATGATTTCAATTCCTGGATCGTCTTTCAACAATTTACGCAACTTCGTGATATACACATCCATGCTACGAGCATTGAAATAGTTGTCATCCACCCAAATAGTCTTCAACGCATAATTACGTTCCAAGATTTCATTGGCATGAGAACACAACAGGCTCAACAATTCGCACTCTTTTGTTGTCAACTTAGTAGTCTTATCTTCGATAGACAAAGTTTGCTTCTGCGTATCAAACAAGAACTTGCCTAACTTGTAGAAAGGAATATCTTTCATTTTCTTACCTTTCACACGACGTAAAATAGCTTCGATACGAAGCAGCAGCTCTTCCATGCTGAAAGGCTTAGTCAAATAGTCATCCGCACCAATCTTGAAACCTTCCAAGATATCCTCCTTCATCGTTTTGGCTGTAAGGAAGATAACAGGAATATCCGGATTGATTGAACGAATCTCTTGTGCTAAAGTAAACCCATCTTTTTTAGGCATCATGACGTCTAATACGCAAAGGTCGTATTTAGCTTTTGTAAAGCCTCTGAAACCGGCTTCTCCATCAGCGAACAAATCGGTGATATACCCTTTTGCTTGCAAGTATTCTCTTAAAAGCATACCCAAGTTCTCATCGTCTTCGCAAAAGAAGATTTTAATCTTTTCTTCCATAACTAACTTTTTATAAGAGGTAAAGTAATAATAAATTTCGTTCCAATGCCATTCGTGTTCTGTTCCGCACGGATAGAACCCTTATGGTCTTCTATGATTTTACGCACATAAGCCAATCCCAACCCAAAGCCTTTCACATCGTGCTTGTTGCCAGTAGGAACTCGGAAAAAGCGGTCAAAGACCTTCTTTAAATACTCTTTCTTAATTCCCACGCCATTGTCTTCGACAGAAATGAGCAATTTACCATTCTCATTTTTAGTCCGCACCATCAAGGACAACGGGGCATCCTGACGACGATATTTCACAGCATTGTCCAATAAATTGAACAAGACATTGGTTATGTGCATCTCATCTACATATATTGCAGAATCAATTGCTTCCAAATCCACATCCAAAGTCCCGCCATACTTTTCCACCTTCAAGGCGAACGTATTGGCGACACTTATCACTAAATCATTCGCATCTAACTCTTTCAGCTTCAACGTTGCTTTTTGACGTTCAAACAACGACATCTGCAGCACCTTCTCTACCAAGAATCCTAAACGTTTCGTTTCATCATTTATTACACCAGAAATATGTTTAAACACATCCGGGCTCTTCGTAATGTCCGAGTCTTTCAACATTTGGGCAGCGAGAGAAATAGTAGAAACCGGAGTCTTCAGCTCATGCGTCATATTGTTGATAAAATCATTTTTCATTTCCGACAGTCGCTTCTGACGGAATACGATATAAATCGTAAACACAAATGTCACCAGCAAAATCAAGGAGAATATCACTGACGGCACGATAAATGTGATGGATGCCGAGATATAATCCTTTTTAGTCGGGAAATAGACCTTCAAATAGTTTTGTTTCGAAGGAGGATCTCCAGGAAAAAGCACTTGCGTGATAATATCGGACGCAATCGGTTTGCCATCAATTTTCCCACTGCGATAAACCTCATTGCCATCTTTGTTTATGACTGAAAAAACAAAAGGAAGGTTTAATCCGCTGTTGATAAATTCGTTCTTCAAAGAGACATTCAATTTCTTGAAGTCTACACGCTCTTGTATGGGTTTAAGATTAGCAGTGTACAAAATATTGTAGATAACCTCGTCAATAAGTCCGCCTTGATATTGATACCTTTGCTTCAACGTCTTTTGCAAGTCCTTTGAGGTATTTACTATTGTATTGACGGGTTTGACTCCCAGCACCGACTGAGGTTGAGATCCAAAGTTCTGACTGCTGAAACTCTTCATCTCTATTTGTTGAACACCTCCTTTGGAATCCGTTATAATGACATTCTGGTACAGAAAACTGTTCTGGTCCCTGTTGATGTCGTTTTCCAAATATTGGCGGGTTTCATCTAATTCCAACGCTCGCGACACCTGATGAAGGCACTGTTTTACCGTTTCGTTAAACTGCTCGCTGCGCGTTTTCAATATAATGCTGACATAACTAATCTGCAAATACAACAAACCGGCAAAGGCGAATGCCATTACGATCGCAAGTAACCAAATTGTAGACTTCTTCATCTTATTTTCTACTCCATATTACATAGCAGCAAATAACGTTCGTTTTACATTAATATTCGCACAAAAAATGTAAAAACAAAAGCCATTAACTGTTAATAATACTTTGTTTTTGCACAAAT
>OHNM01000387.1_pt1 | contig 11283 bp, 6 predicted proteins | sample 1569661 | NCBI WGS metagenome assembly OHNM01 (sample SAMEA3879508, study PRJEB24766) | human gut metagenome | biome: human-associated habitat; feature: feces | place: USA | collected 1985/1987 | reverse complement strand
CGCGACGGAGTGAAGAAGTACGATATTTCCGAGATAGGGTATGAGCGCCGCAACGGCTATAGCTGGTATAACAATGCCGGATTGAAAGTGCTGAAAAAGTACGAACAGTGGAAAAAACAGATAAAAGAGTAACGGCGACATCAAAAAGAAACTTCCATTAGCAGCCTTACATTCCACCGGCCATCATACAAAAAGCCGCTCAAGGAGAGTTTCCAGAGCGGCTTTTATTATCATATTCGGGATTATCCGTTATTTACTGCAATTCCACGGTTTCAACTGTTTGAAGAAGTCATTACCCTTGTCATCCACCAGGATAAATGCCGGGAAATCTTCCACTTCAATCTTCCAGATAGCTTCCATACCGAGTTCGGGATATTCCACGCACTCAATGCTCTTGATGTTGTTCTGTGCCAAGATAGCGGCAGGACCACCGATAGAGCCCAAGTAGAAACCGCCATACTTTTGGCAGGCATCTGTCACTTGCTGGCTGCGGTTACCTTTGGCAAGCATAATCATGCTTCCGCCGTGACTTTGGAAGAGGTCTACGTACGGGTCCATACGTCCGGCAGTTGTCGGGCCCGCAAGCCATGCCTTGAGGAGTCTTGGCAGGACCGGCGTAGTAGATGGGATGGTCTTTGATGTACTGCGGCAGGTCTTCGCCACGGTCCAGACGTTCTTTCAGCTTGGCGTGTGCGATGTCACGGCCTACGATGATGGTTCCATTCAGAGACAAACGGGTGGAAACCGGATACTTGGTCAGTTCCTTCAGAATATCGGCCATCGGCTGGTTCAAGTCAATCTTCACCACGTCGCCTTCACCGGCCTTACGGAGTTCTTCGGGAATCAGTTCACCCGGATTGCTGTCGAGCTTTTCAATCCAGATACCTTCTTTATTGATTTTACACTTGATGTTACGGTCGGCAGAGCAGGAAACGCCCAAGCCTACCGGACAGGAAGCACCGTGACGCGGCAGACGGATGATGCGGATGTCGTGAGCCAGATACTTGCCGCCGAACTGGGCACCGAGGCCAATCTTATGAGCTTCTTCCAGTACCAGCTTCTCCAGTTCCACATCGCGGAAAGCGCGGCCGAACTCATTGCCGGTAGTGGGTAGGTTATCGTAGAAGTGGGTGGAAGCCAGTTTCACAGTCAGCAAGTTCTTTTCGGCAGAGGTACCGCCGATAACGAATGCGATGTGATAGGGAGGACAAGCTGCCGTACCCAAAGTCTTGATTTTTGAGATAAGGAAGGGAACCAATGTTTCGGGGTTGAGGATAGCCTTTGTCTCCTGGTAGAGATAAGTCTTGTTGGCAGAACCGCCGCCCTTGGTTACGCAGAGGAACTCGTACTCCATACCTTCCGTAGCTTCAATGTCAATCTGTGCGGGAAGGTTGCACTTCGTATTCACCTCATCGTACATGGTGAGGGGAGCATTCTGCGAATAGCGCAGGTTCTCTTCGGTATAAGTCTTGTAAACACCCAGTGAGAGAGCTTCTTCATCACAGTAGCCGGTCCATACTTGTTGTCCCTTTTCGCCGTGGATGATTGCCGTACCCGTATCCTGGCAGAAAGGAAGTACCCCCTTGGATGCTACCTCTGCATTGCGCAGGAAGGTGAGTGCCACGTATTTATCGTTATCGCTTGCTTCGGGGTCACTCAGAATCTTAGCAACCTGCTCGTTGTGCGAACGACGCAACATGAACGATACATCACGGAAAGCCGCATTGGCCATTGCCGTCAAACCTTCTTTTTCAATCTTCAGGATAGGTTTTCCTTCAAACTCGCTTACTGACACGTAATCTTTTGTAAGCAGATAATACTCAGTAGTATCTTTCCCCTTCTCGAACATGGGCTGATACTTGAACGGAGGTGTTGTTGCCATAATTACTCGTATATTTAATGTTTAAAAGTGATTCGGGTAGCAAAGGCAGCACAAAACCGCCTTTACCGAGCAAAGGTAAAAACTATTATTGAAATAATTCTTTAATTAGAGTAAAAACGCAACAAATCATAATTAATTTTCTGACACCCGCTGCATCCGCCCTATCAGTTCATCGCCCAGCGCCGTCTTCACCTCAATGTGTTTCAGCACAGCCATTACAAACGGATTGCTTTCAAAGTCGCCGCGTACCTGCTCAAAATCGAGTTCCTTTTCCAAGCGTGAGCCATCAGCTCCAAAGCCCGTCATGGAAGCCAGTGAAAATTCTTTCTTAGCATCCTCATACACCATGCGGTCGAGGCCAACTACTGCTTCTTTCCATTTTTCGACAATATGTATGACGTCTTCTGCCGTCATACCTTCCGGCTTGATACCATAGAACTCTTCCAACTTCTCATACGCCCAGGTCCATTCGTAGGTATAGTAGTTGCTGTGCATCTTCTCAAACTCGGCATTGATAGACTTCAAGCGATTGACTTTGCCGGACTCAATACCGTCTATCAGCGCATCTATCTCACTCTTTGGGGCTATCAATCCGGAAATATCCACCCATTCGCCGCTGCCAATGGCAGTATCGGGCTTCAAACGGGCACGTATTTCTTCATTGCTCCGGAAGTCAATGCCTTCCAAGCGCTTGATGACAGAGTTTCCGAGGAACTTATGAATGGCTATTTCATAGAAGCGGATACCTTTCACCAAAGCCGAGTTACGTATCTTCGCACTATGGAAAGAATAGATATCCGAAAGCTCGCCACTGGCATGACGCAGATTCTGCAACGTTTCCCGTCCCTTGAACATTTTCTGCACCGTGTAGGGGCTGAGAAGATTATAGTTGATGTAATCCAGTTTGTTCGGGTCGGTACGCCCGTCACGTTTCGGCCACTTCTGGGCATCACGGATGGTACCCACACTACGCAGGTTGACACCGGGTACAAGGTAGGTGGTATTATTCTGCTCTATCAAGTAAGAGAACGGCAGGTTCGAAGTATCAGAATGGTTGACATGGCGCCCCATTACCAAGGAAAACGCTCCCACCCTTGCAGGCCACAAGATGTACGAATCGGAAGTCGTCTTGGCACCACGCTCCAAAGTGCCTTGATGGATAGGCCCTAACTTATACATATGGTTGCTCTGATTGGACCCCGAACCGGCATTCATAAAGGAAAACATACCGGCAATCAGCAACGTGGATTTATGGTGTGTCACCGTATAAGGTCCGGCAAAAATAGCGCACGCCTCCCCGTTCTCTCCCTGGCAGTTGCTGAAAAACAAAGAATCCGAAGCAGAGTAGTTGTGTCCCAACTTGCATGCCTGCCCCACGAAGCAGCGGCTCAGCATAGCTCCGTCATCTACATGAGACCCGGTAGAGATGATGAAATCATCACAAATCACCCCATGCCCGATGTGTACCGGCGCCACCTCGTTGCTGTTGATGCTTCCGTTATACAGACGGCATGTACCACAGATGCGGCAATAATCACCGATGCGCACATTCTTTATGGAACCGGTGTTCAATATCATTACATGGTTCCCGATGCTTCCTACAGCAGAAGCATGTTTGTTGGAATAAAAATCCGTGATTTCCTTCATCCGTGCAATCAGCTCCGGGCGATGGCGGTAAAGCGCCAGAATATAGGCTTGGTGTGCGGAGAGTTTATCATTAATCAGCACCTCACGGCCTCCCGTCTCATTCAGGACAGACACTTCTACCCCGTTACCGAACTTCGACACACCGTCTACCAGAATAATATCCACATTCTCAATGAAGGTGTCATGCCCTATTTCATAATTGGCAATGTAGTTCTGGATATTCTCAATGCAACAGTTATCTCCCACCGTTACATTATGCAGCGTCACATGCCGCAAACCGGAATGCTTCCTGATTCCTCCCGGCAACATAAATTCTGAATGGAACACTCCCAAACACACCTCACCCGAAAAACGGGTATGATGCACAAATTCCGTTGAGAACTCTTCTGCAACGGTTACTTTCCCCCAATCATCAGCCAGACATGACTGGCTCTTCAACCGGAGAATTTCATCTTCGGTCAGTCTTCTGTAATTCATCCTTATAACGAGTTATGAGTTATGAGTTATAAGTTATTGCCTTTGCCGGCACTACCGATTCAAACCGCTGCCAGCAAATAACTCATAACTTATAACTCATAACTAAAATTAAACTTCTTCTTCGTAGGTCTGATAAAGAAAATCGTTATAGGGGTATTTCTGAACGTGTAATTCTTTCACTCGTTGATAAACTACGCTTTTCAGTTCGTCCATATTGATTCTTTCGCGGGCGGAAATAAAGAGACAGTTGTCTTCCATTTTTGCCATCCACGTCTTCATCAGTTCTTCGAGTGTTAAGTTTTCTTTCGTTCGGGGGGTAAGGTCATCCGGCGCTTTCTCCACATAGGTGTAAGCGTCTATTTTATTGAATACAAGTATCATGGGTTTGCCACCACCGCCAATTTCGGCAAGTGTCTTGTTTACCACTTCGATCTGTTCTTCAAATCCGGGGTGAGAAATATCGACTACATGCACAAGCAAATCCGCTTCACGCACCTCGTCGAGCGTCGACTTGAACGAATCGACCAAATCAGTCGGCAATTTACGGATAAATCCTACCGTATCGGATAACAAGAACGGCAGGTTATCGATAATCACTTTACGCACAGTGGTATCCAGAGTAGCAAATAGTTTGTTCTCGGCAAATACTTCGCTCTTCGAGAGAAGGTTCATCATGGTTGATTTTCCGACATTAGTGTAACCTACTAATGCAACGCGTATCATGCGTCCACGATTTTTGCGCTGGGTAGCTTTCTGCTTGTCAATCTCTGCCAAACGTTCTTTCAGTAACGACATACGGTTCAAGATGATACGGCGGTCCATTTCGAGTTGCGTTTCTCCCGGTCCGCGAAGCCCCACGGAACCTTTACCGCCACCGGCTCCGGAACCGCCTCCCTGGCGTTCCAAGTGAGTCCAGAGTCGTTGCAGGCGTGGCAACATATATTTATACTGGGCAAGTTCCACCTGCGTCTTTGCATTAGCAGTCTGAGCACGCATCGCGAATATATCGAGGATCAGTGATGTACGGTCAAGTATTTTAATTTTCAGCTCAGCTTCAATATTACGTATCTGTTTCGCAGAAAGTTCATCATCAAAGATAACCATTCCCACTTCACGTTCTTCTTCCTCCTCGTTCCGGATATATTGTTTAATCTCCTCCAATTTTCCTTTACCGACATAGGTCACCGAGTTAGCTGTCGGCAACTTCTGCGTAAATCGTTTCACTACTTCCGCCCCAGCCGTCTCGGCAAGGAACGCCAATTCATCCAGATACTCGTTCGTTTTACGCTCATCCTGCGTCTGAGTCATGAGTCCCACAAGCACTGCTATTTCTACTTTGGCTTCGGATATTACAAATTCTTTCATTCTTTACTTTTTTCTTTCCTATATAACACGGGGACAAAGATAATGATTTCAATGAGATAATAAAAGAGAGTATGCTTACGTTTTTTTAAAACGCGAACATACTCTCTATTTATTCTTGTCAAGAAGAAATGATCTATTTCTTCATGTTAATCGTCTTTCAAATATTGATTAGATTCGAATCACTCATCCTCAAGTATCAATTTAAAGTCATCCGGCACTGTAAGCACAGATTCTTTTTGTCCAATCAGACCATCCCCGTAATAATAGACATTGAGAGTCATCTTATGGCTTGTCGGATCATATTTAGAATCCACATCATCTACCCCTAAATAGTCCAATGAGCTAAATCCTAGGATATCTGATCCTTCTTCTGTCAAGTACCCGGTATTATAACTATCGAAAGCGACTCCATTGTTTTTCGGATTAATCGTGAAGAACAAATATTCATCCGGTTCACCAACTTCTTCTCCTGACTCTGCCAAAGCTTGCGAGAACGGATCAACAATGCGATAACGATTCTCGCCATCTACACGTTGTACTTTTACATTATATTCTTTACCAGCATTATATTCATCAAATACCCAGTCTTTGAAAGCAAATGTTCCCGAAACATCCACCCATTTCAAACATTGAACAGTGAAACTAGCATGTCCGTTTCCTTTATATGGATTAACGGCAGCAGCTTCCAATGAGATTTGAAACGAATACTCCTCTTTTAGCTGTGCTTTTTCAAAAGTTATAACCAGATCAGCCGTTGCCTGTCCGGCTGCAAAACTAACACTCTGAGGGATGTTGAAAATATTTTCCGTATTAGCCTGTACCTCAATTGCAACAGTTGCAGCCGCCTCTGTCTTATCCCGGCTAATTGTCAACGTCAGTTCTTTAGGATCAGTATCTTCCAACTCTTCATATCCAATATTATCTCCCACAAAAGAAGCACCAATACAATTGGGATCAACTGCCGGAGAAGGAGTACGTCCATCATCATCGGAGCAAGCAGCCATGCTTAGCAATGCTATTCCTCCAATTAATAAAGCTATATATTTTGTTACTTTTTTCATTGTAGTATTCATTTTAATCAGTTGCACCATCTTTTAAATTCGGATTCTGCCCTGCTACGGGAAGGTTACCTCCGGTATTATTCACGATACCGGCATTGTTATTGCTTTCTTTCTGCGGGATACGCAACAGCAACCAAGGGTCATCAGCAGCAATATTGAAACAGAAAGCATCCGGCCAGTTTCCCTTGTCACTTCCCTGGAAGCGAACAACAGGTTTACCCAAACGCATAATATCTGCCATAGAGAAGCCTTCACCCCATAATTCAATACGACGTTGCAACCAAACATCATCAACAGTTACAGAACTTTTGTTCCAACTCGCATCACGCTCATCCATCAATACCTTAAGCTCTTTAGCAGCATTACCTTCGTCATTCTGTTGTGCCAAAGCTTCCGCTTTGATAAGAATCATCTCCTCGGCACGCATGATACACCAGTCATTGTCATTATTGGAGCTTCCTATACCACTTTTCATTCCGAACTTCACATTGGTATATTTGATAAATTTCATTTTTACATCTTCTATTTCCAATGTCGAAATATCATTTCCAATTGCAGAGCCCCAGCTAAGTCCAGATAATGCGTCTGATTTCAGGTTTTCATCGACCCACCATTGTTTGCGGACATCTGATGTTGAGATTTTCTTATAAAGCAAGGAGTTTATAGTCTTATACATGGCTACTCCCGCCGTGTAAGCATAACTGGAGAATGACCCTAATTGTCCTGCCGGAGTTGCATACGCATTCTTATTCACCATAGGTACAGAAACGTTAATTCCCCACATCCAGTTATGATCGGATATATCATAAAAAGCAGGTTTGGACACTTCTTCCTTAGTATAAGGAGTATAGCCTTCCATTGCCTTATCAGCATCATTGTATGCTTCTTGCCACATTCCCATATACAAGTGAGCACGTGCACGTAACCCATAAGCAACCTGTTGGTCGATACGAGTCTTATCTCCCTGACGGTTATATCCTTCCAACAAATCAATAGCACTATTCAAGTCACTTATAATTTGTTCGTAGACCTTACCTACCGTAGCACGAGGATTATTGACAAAATTAGTCGTTTCTTCCGTTATCAACGGCACACATGGAAGGTCTTTACTGGTAGCATAGCGGAACTGATAATAAGGTGCCAGACATAAATAATCAAACGCACGAACCGCCTTAGCTTGTCCTAAATAATACTTTTCAGTCTCACTCGCCGTCGCCGGATCAATAGAAAGAATAATATCATTAGCCGCTTTTATCTGATTATAAAAGATAGCATAACGTGCAAAGGGATTGGCATACGTAGCATAACGGTCACTATATTCACTGCTGACAGAAAACCAGTTATAACCATTATTGGCACAGATCATATCCGGGCCATTCAAATCCTGAGAAAGACAAACTGTCGGATAACCACCGTCATCATCTCTGGTATCAGAAGGAAATGCAGCACACACTGTCCCCATGCTGCTATACATACCTGCAATTTTAGCCTCCACACGGGAAGGGATGACAGATGTAGCATCATCTATCTGTTCACCTGTAATTCGGTAGCCCTCACTCTCAATATCATTGATGTCAGAGCAGGAAGCAAACGATAATGCTCCCAATATAAAAAGTGCAAACTTATTTATTCGTTTCATAGTTCTTTCTTTTTTAATTAAAACGTAAGAGAAATTCCTCCTGTGATAGTACGCATCGCAGAATATGAACTGGTAGTATTGGCACCACTTTCAGCAGTCGAGCTTCCCAGACCTAATCCCAAACGCGGGTCAAGACCTTTGCGTGCCGATAAAAGAGCTACATTGTCAGCCGTCAAATAAACTCTACAATGAGATAGTCCCAGTTTGCTGGTCAAACGTTTCGGTATTGTATATCCCAATGTAATATTGTTAAGGCTGAGATAATCCGAGCTAACAAGGAAACGGCTGGAATCCTGTTGGTAGCTTGCATCACTTGCACTTAAACGAGGTACGTCAGTATAACGATTGTCCGGTGTCCACGCTTTACGGATGTCCGTAGACCAGTTTGTACCTTGCATACCACTATTTCCATTGTGCATATATGCCTGATAAGCCCCGTCGTAATATTTGCCGCCCAACTGATAAGAAAGCTGCAATGAGAAATCAAAACCGTAGAATCGCACTGAAGTCCCCAAACCACCATATACTTTTGGCAACGTAGTACCCTGATCCGCTTGTTGGGCTTCTTCATAGTTAGAAGTCTTTGTATAATCACCATTATCCGGATCCACATAATACAATGCCTTTCCCGTATCCGGATCTACTCCGGCGTATGTTTTCAAATAAGACTGGTAAAGAGATCCTCCTACCCGGTAAATATAATAAGAACCTTTTTGACCGCCATTTTTCTCCAAATCCGGATCCAATGCAGTAATTTTATTGGTATAGTGCGTCAGGTTGAAGTTCATAGCCCATTCATAATCCTTTCCGCGAAGGATAATGCCGTTCAAATCCAATTCAACACCCTTATTCATAATATCGCCCACGTTGGTCGGCTCATAGCCTGTACTGATACCGGATGATACAGGGATCGGTTTGTTATACAACAAATCGACAGTTTTTCTGCTGAAATATTCAATAGTACCATTCAAACGGTTGTTGAATAATTCAAAGTCAGTACCGATATTGAAAGCATAAGACGTTTCCCAAGTCAGATCTTTCGTTCCTTTATATTTGAGAATCAGTGAATATTGCCCGTTAGCGTAGTTCACATCATACTGGTCTTGATAAGCATACCAGTTGTCACGCTGTACACCGTTTACAGTAATCAGCAGTCTGTCATTACCCTGCACACCCCAACTAGCTTTCAGTTTCAACATATTTACCCATTTCACGTTTTCCATGAACTTTTCGTGGTTAATCAGCCAAGCTCCACCTACACTTCCGAAGTTACCCCAACGGTGATCTTTATGGAAACGTGAAGAAGCGTCACGACGATAAGAAGCACTGAGGAAGTATTTTCCGTCATAGTTATATTGCAAACGGCTCAAAATACCTTCGGTCATATAATTGTCCGTATATGATTTCGCATTCTTCTTGTCTATACCTCCGGCATTATTCAACTCACCGATATATGGGTTGTACAGATTGGTGTTTTCTCCGTAGAGTACTTGATTCTTATAACGGTATTGTTCATAACCGACCAATAAATCTGCATTATGCTTATCGGCAAACGTACGTGCATAGGTTGCCAGATACTGGTTATTCACTCCCATCATTCTGGTATGCTGTACAAAAACAGAACCATCATCTGCCGATGCAGATCCGAAAGCACTGCTCAACTGGTTCAAACGGCTGTTCTGTACATTCGCAGAAATATTGGCAGTCAGCGTCAAACCTTCAATCGGAGTGATGTTAGCATACCATTTTCCACTTAACAAATCGGTATATTCATGCTGACGGTTCAGTTCGATGTCTCTAGCCGCATTTCCAGTTACCGAAGGACGAGAAAAGCCGCTGTTGTTACCCGAGTCATAGATTTTATACCCTGTGTTGGGATTGATAGCAATACTTCCGTCAGCATTACGTACATATAAAGGATAGATCGGTGCAATTGTATTGGATACATAAAATAAGTTAGCAGAACTTCCCCAAGAATCACCATCCTGATAGTCAGGAGCTTGTGAATCCGAATAAGTGTATGCAATGTTGGTTCCTACTTTTAACCATTCTTTAGCTTGATAATCAACTTTTGCACGACCGGTATAACGTTTGTAAGCAGAATTTTGAATAATACCGGAATCATTCAGGTAACCGACACTTGCATAGTAATTCAATTTGTCAGAACGGCCTGAGATATTAACATTGTATTCCTGACGGAAATTTGAACTGAATACTTCGTCATACCAATCGTCAGGAGTATAATAATATTTACCATCAGAATACCCTAACTTAGCATTCGGATTAAGCTTGAAATTGTTACCAATCAATTTTTCACCATCAGGCACGGTATAAACAAGGTATCCCAATCCACCATTTTTTGCGTCCAACAAAGTTTTATCTGCATAATTATAAGCTTCGGCCTTAGAGGAACCGGTATAGATCTTGGAATTGTACAAAGTCTTGTACTGCGTTTCGTAATATTCTGCCGTTCCAATTACATCATATTGAGGAACCATGCGCGAATTGGACCCCCATTTGGCATCAAATGTGACCTTTGCTTTTTCTGTTTTAGCAGATTTAGTTGTAATCAAGATAACTCCATTCGCTCCGCGTGCTCCATAAATAGAGTTAGCAGCCGCATCCTTCAATACAGAAAGGGATTCTATATCTTGAGGGTTAATGGAAGACATATCACCATCATAAGGTACTCCGTCTACTACATACAACGGAGCATTGCTTGAACTCATAGAACCGATACCACGGATACGAACTGTCGCAGACGCTCCCGGAGCTCCGTTAGCATTTACTGTCTGAATACCGGCCACCTGTCCGGAGAGGGCATTGGTGATATTCGACACAATTCTCTCTTCCAATTTATCAGCTTTAATAGTTGAAGCAGAACCGGTAAATGCTGATTTCTTAGCAGTACCATAAGCAACAACTATAATCTCATCTAATTGTTTAGCATCCGGCTTCAATGTGATTTTTAAATGGGGTTTAATTGCCACTTCTTGCGCCTGCATTCCAATATACGAAATCTGCAAAGTCTTTGCAGAACTTGGTACATTTGCCAAATTAAAATTACCATCCACATCTGTGATTGTACCTTGAGTAGTACCTTTTACTAACACAGAGGCGCCAACAACTGGCTGCCCGTCTTCTTCAGAAATCACAACACCTGTGATCTTCTGAGTTTGGGCAGTTACCAGACTTATGCCCACAAAAAGGCA
>OHNM01000379.1_pt1 | contig 11382 bp, 3 predicted proteins | sample 1569661 | NCBI WGS metagenome assembly OHNM01 (sample SAMEA3879508, study PRJEB24766) | human gut metagenome | biome: human-associated habitat; feature: feces | place: USA | collected 1985/1987 | reverse complement strand
CCTATTGATCCGGAATTCCGCCTCAAAATAGCAGGCACTCGAGAAGAAACTCCTTATGACACAAGCAAAAACCAAATGCAACCGAACCCGGAACTTCCAGAAGCAGGTGGTGTGAAATTGGCTGCTACGGAAAAAGAGGTTCTTTTGCTTGAATTGTTCCCGATTGTGGCTAAAAACTTCTTGACAAAACAAAAGGTCGAGGCTTATGCCGCTCAACATAAGGCAGAAGGAGGTAATGCAGCTCAAGGCGCAGCAGACGACTTGGCTAATGCTCCTATTACAGGTCCTACCGTAACGGCTTCAATGCCTGGAAACGTTTTACGGTTCATGGTGAAAGCGGGAGACAAAGTGACCAGAGGACAGACAGTTGTCATCTTGGAAGCTATGAAAATGGAAAACAGCATCACTTCTGATTACACAGGTGTCGTAAAACGCCTATTGGTTAAAGAAGGAAGCAGCGTTGCTGCGGATGCTCCGATGATTGAGATCCAGATCTAATAGAATAAACCCAACGTAAAAGGGGCTGTGTCAAAACGATTTTTTGATGCAGTCCCTTTATGTTTTGTCAGAATTAGTAGATGCGAAAGATGAGACTGACAGGAGTTTGAAAGCAATGATAAAAATCAACAATTTTCCCTGAAAATATATCGAAAAAAACATACCGTTGTTTTTTCAAAAACATCACGAGGAATTTTTGAAAACGTCCAATGTTTTTTCAAAAACGTCCAATGTTTTTTTCAAAACAACGGTATGTTTTTAGCTACAGTTGTGTTCACTACAAAGCTGTGTCAAAACACAAGAATATGCAAAATAGTTCCTACTTTTGCACCCGGTAATTCTAACTGATAATACAAGAATGGGAAAGTTTAGTTGGCAAGGTCACGCCTCTATGTTTGGAGCGAATGCCATGTGGGGATTAATGTCGCCTGTTTCAAAGTCTCTTATGTTAGGGGGCGCCATTACGCCCGTCGTTATAACCGATTTGCGCATCGGTGGAGCCATGATCCTATTTTGGATAGCTTCCTTTTTTCAAAAGCCGGAGCACGTCAACCACAGGGATATGCTAAAGATTTTCTTTGCTTCTCTGTTTGCCTTAGTATTTAATCAGGGGATCTTTATTTTCGGACTTTCCATGACTTCGCCTATCGACGCCTCTATCGTAACTACTACTTTGCCGATAGTAACCATGATTGTGGCTGCCATTTATCTGAAAGAACCGATTACAAACAAGAAGGTATTGGGGATTTTTGTAGGTGCTATGGGGGCACTTATCCTTATTTTAAGTAGTCAGGCTGCAAGTGGCGGTAACAGAAACCTTATCGGCGACTTGCTCTGTCTGGTAGCACAAATCAGTTTCTCTATCTATCTGACGGTATTCAAAGGACTATCTCAGCAGTATTCAGCGGTAACAATCAATAAATGGATGTTCGTTTACGCCTCGATATGTTATATACCTTTCTCCTATTATGACATTTCAACGATTCAGTGGACCTCTATTTCCACCGTTGCTATCATACAAGTGCTCTATGTAGTACTAGGGGGAAGTTTCCTAGCCTATCTCTGCATTATGACGGCACAAAAACTGCTTCGTCCTACCGTTGTCAGTATGTATAATTATATGCAGCCGATTGTGGCTACGATTGCTGCCATTATTATGGGAATCGGAAGTTTCGGCTGGCAGAAAGGACTTGCCATTGCGCTCGTATTTCTCGGTGTATATATTGTAACGCAAAGTAAGTCGAAGGCTGATTTCGAGAAAGCAGGAAGGGAATTGTAATAACCACCAATCATTATTAGTTATCAGACACGGATTACACAAATTTCACAGTTCTTTGATTGACTAAAACTGTGAAGTCCGTGTAATCTGTGCCTGAATAGTTTTATTCTAGTTAGCCAGGATAGTCACTTCTGCACCGGACGCAAAGTCTTGTCCGTTCTGCGAACTCAAAGCAGTAAAGCGAATATAACGTGCCTTTACCGGCTTGTCGAACATCACCCTCTTTTCCTTTGAGTTATTAGCAAAAGTACCTTTCTTGACCGGATCACCCCATTCTTTACCATCCATGCTGACTTGAATAGAGTAATCCTTGATATTGCCATTATTTCCATTCTGACGCGGCAGATAGGTAAAGCCTTTGATTTCTTTTACTTCACCTGCATCAAGATCCACCCAGTGCGGATATTTGGCAACCGTTACTGAATACATTGTATGCCATATCGTACTAGGATCACCGTCAACCAGATTAGCAGCATCTCCATCGCCTGATTCCTGGCTGCTAGCATATACCACCTGCATCTGGATACTTTCTATCTTTTCAAACTTCATAACGGCACTAATATCCTTATTGTCCTTATACCATGCTTTCACAGTACCTCCATTACGCAAAGGAATAGGTTCTGTATATTCCTGTACCTTTTTACTACCGTCAATCGTATAGCAGAATACAGCGTCTTTCTTTGCCGACGTCAATTCTACCATCCCGGCAGGAGTACGTGTGATAGACAAAGGAATATCTCCGGCAGGAGCAACATTAGCAACAGCTGCCAAATTCGCACCAACAGCCGGACGGATAATAAAGCCCATATTATGATGACCGGCAAATACCCTGTCTTGAACAAGAGGGCCACCTTGACCGCAGCTATTACCACCCAAACCGGTAACTGCACAATCCAGATGCAAATAAGTATCACCTGCTTTAGGCAATTGATATGGATGAGAAGCCAGGATCAAATCAAGAGCAGAATATTGAAGTGCAGACACCGACAGGCGATCGGTAGCTATAAAGACTGCCCCTTGTCCTGCCTGATTCGTCAATGCACACCAACGTACATCTTCATGATTACCCATATCCTGCGGCTTCGGGAAATTCACAAACTCACCCGCTACCGTATTCGTATGTTGCTCTATAAACTGGCCACTCTTACGGTCGGCATAGTTATCAATCGGTCCACGACCATAATAAGTAAAGTTAGCATATTCCTGAGGAACTTTCATCACATAGCCAAGACGTGGCAAAGTCAGGCTGGGACGAGTAGAAGTAATACTGGACTGCAATTCGATAGAACCGTCCGGATAAACCGTCCACACCTGATTGGTAATAAACTTAAAGTCATTGGCTCCAAATTTCCGGTCTGTCAGTTCCACAATACTATTCTTACCGGAACTGGTCCCCCCTTTAATGCTTGCAGCATTCGGTGCCTGCGATTCTACGGTAAAACTCAATACCATTTTACCATCCTTCTCACGAGCTGTTACCTCTATCATTTTATGTTGCAGGTTATGCAAACCATATTCAAACCAAGGAGTATAGAACCAGTTATCATTGTTTGTAAAGGCACGAAGTGCATCAAGTTTCGGTCCGTTTCCGGCCGCAATAATTGTTTTATCGCCGTATTTCAAGCTATAAATACTTCCGGTCTGCTGATCGAATTCCGCTTCAAAGCCGTCCCCTTTAATTTCGATTCTCTCTGTACTCGGGTTCATACGACTCTTCAGACTTCCTGCAGTAGCGGCAGCCACTTCACTGATTAACGGACGATCCGTAGCTTCCTTCACCAGTACCTGTTCTTCCGCCATTACGAAGTCTTTATCAGCCCAAGGCATCTTGTCTTTCAATATAAACTGCACTTTCACAAAGTACTCCGCATCTTTTTTAAACGCAGCACGATTATAGGGAAGAGAGATTTGCATCCGCTGGCGGGGAGCCAGATTGATGTCTTTCTTCAGAGTTGCCTGAATAGCCTTGCCGTCCTCATAAACGGACCACATCAAATAGTAGTCGTCCGCCAGATTCTTGAAATAATACTTATTGAAGATCTCAAAGACACCCTTCTCAACATCGACAGCTTTCACTCCGATATTCTGATATACTTTTCTCACTTCATAATATTGAGGTTTCGGTTCCAGATCTCCGAACACGATTCCGTTCATTACAAACTGCCCATCATTGGGAGTATCGCCGAAGTCACCTCCATAAGCCAGATAACGCGTACCCGTTTTCGGATCGTAATTATACATGGACTGGTCTACCCAATCCCATATAGCACCGCCACAGAAGAAGTTGGTAGACTCCATAGCTTCCCAATAATCAATAAGATTACCGCAAGCATTTCCCATTGAATGAGCATACTCGGAGATATGGAACGGATATTTAATATCATATTTCCCCTGTACAGCACCACGTACCCAACCGATAGACGGATACTGATTCGAACCCATATCAACAATATCATTGTTACGTTCATATTGTACGGGACGGGAAGTATCGAACTTCTTCAACGCATCATAAGCCGCCACAAAATTCTTACCCGGACCGGCCTCATTACCTAACGACCAAATCACGATAGAAGGATTGTTGACATTGGCATGCACCATTTCCATAACACGAGCCACATGAGCATTTTTCCATTCCACCGGATGAGAAAGCGAAGCGGCACCATAATAATATTCGTGTGATTCGATGTTAGCCTCATCTTCCAGATAGATACCATATTTATTGCACAGGAAGTACCAATACGGATCATCCGGATAGTGAGAGTTACGAACATGGTTGATGTTAGCACGCTTCATCAGCATAATTTCTTTTTCCATCATCTCACGGGTAATGGCATGTCCCACAGCAGGGTTGGATTCATGACGGTTCACCCCTTTCAGTTTAACGGTCTTTCCGTTCACATAATAATAGCGTCCGGCAAGCCCGAACTCATCTTCTGACGCAGGTGTATCTTTGATTTCCACTTTCCGAAAACCTACGATAGTAGAAACCGTTTCAATAGTCCTGTTCTTTTTATCTTTCAGTTCAGCAACAAGCGTATAGCGATAAGGAAACTCCGCCGACCACTTGTTAGGAGCCTTCACCTGAAAAACAGTTTGAACCTTACCAATCTCATTCGGAACGATCTTCTCTATTACCGGAGATGAAACGCCGTCTACCAACGTATTTTCATCAGAATACAGTTTATTGGCATACAAAGAATAATATACTTTATAATCCTTGGCTGCCTTTTTATCCAAGTTACGGATATCAGCGTTGATAGTCAAAGAACCATCCGTATAAGTAGCGTCCAAATCGGGAATAGCCACTAAGTCACGGAAATGAACCTTGGGAACCGAGTACAAAGCTACCGTACGGAAGATACCCGGCAGACGGAACATATCCTGTGCCTCCAGAAATGAACCATCCGAGCTACGATATACTTCGGCTGCTACGATATTTTTGCCTTTCTGAAGATAAGGGGTAATATTGAAATTAGCGGTATTGCGCGAGTTCTTGGAGAACCCCACATACTTACCGTTAATCCAAAGATAGAAGAAAGAATCCACACCGTCGAAACTGATGAATACTTCCCTGCCGTCCCAATCCTGAGGAATCTCAAAATCGCGGCGGAAGGAACCAACCTCATTACGGTGCTTATAAGTAGTCCAGTTAGCGGGCGGAGTACGCATCACTCCTCCGCGCCAGTCGTCTACCTTCACGCTATGTTGGAAGATAACCGGTTGATTGACATAAATAGGAGTTCCATACTTCAAGCTTCCGTCTTTCTGAATACCATAGATATTCCAGCTCGACGGTACAGGGATTACGTCCCACGAAGTCACATCATAATTCGTCTGATAGAAATCTGCCGGACGGGAATCGGGGTCGGGTGCCCAATGAAACTTCCAGTCGCCATTGAGAGACTGCCAGAACTTACTGTTTTCGGGCAATACTTTGCGAGCACTTTCCAAGTCTTGAAACGGAAAGAAATAAGCATGCGGCTGCTCCTTATTGAGAGCCAAGTTTTCGGGAGATTCCCACTCCGCTCCTGTCGGAGCATTCAAGGTAGCATAGGTAAACCCTTCCAAAGGTTGGTCTGCGAAACTCTGTACTGTGAGGGTGCAGCACAGAAGACCTGTTAACAAGGTTTTGTTCATAAGGTATTTTAAGTCAATAAATAATATTCTGTGTCCAATATTCATGGTTCTCTGAATGTAAATACAATCAGAAAGCATACCACCCCTATTTTTTCATCCGCTTTTTAACGTTCTTTTTCTAGTCGTCCCGTTTCAGGTCTGCGAAATAAGTATCGAGTAGGCTCTTTGCGGCTATAAATGATGTCAGATTTCCTTGCAACACTTGCTGTTCCTTTTCCAGAAGCATGGCTTCAATCTTCGGATTATGATAGAAACTGTCACGAAGTTGTTCGTTGATCGTTTCATACATCCAGTATTTACTTTGCTCGTTACGACGATATTCAAAATAACCGTTGGTCTTCACAAAGTCAATATATTCATAAATCATATCCCATATCTCCTTCACTCCAATATTATAAAAACCGGAATAGGTCAACACTTGGGGAGTCCATCCCGATTCGGGAGCAGGGAAAAGATGCAAAGCGTTACGAAATTGAGTAGCAGCAAGTTTTGCACGTTCCAGATTATCCCCGTCGGCCTTGTTGATCACAATGCCGTCGGCCATTTCCATAATACCGCGCTTAATGCCTTGCAACTCGTCTCCTGTACCTGCCAACTGAATCAGCAGGAAGAAATCTACCATAGAATGAACAGCCGTTTCACTCTGTCCCACCCCGACGGTTTCCACAAAAATCTTATCGAATCCGGCAGCCTCGCAGAGTACAATCGTCTCACGCGTTTTGCGTGCCACTCCTCCCAACGAACCTGCCGAAGGGCTAGGGCGGATAAATGACTTCGGATGTACGGAAAGCTGTTCCATACGCGTCTTATCTCCTAAGATACTGCCTTTACTACGTTCGCTACTGGGGTCGATAGCCAACACAGCCAGCTTTCCTCCTTTTTCAAGCACGTGCAAACCGAATACATCTATCGAAGTACTCTTTCCCGCGCCGGGAACTCCGCTGATACCTATACGGACAGAATTTCCGGAATGAGGCAGGCATTTCTCTATCACCTCTTGTGCTACGACCTGATGTTCCGGTTTCACACTTTCCACTAATGTCACAGCCTGGCTCAAAATAGTAATGTCGCCTTTCACAATCCCCTCAACAAACTCCGCCACCGAAAGCTGACGCTTTTTCGGCTTACGTTTCAGGTAAGGATTTACAGACGAAGGCTGCTCGATGCCTTTGTTGACAGCAAGCCCTTTGTATTCTCCACTATTTTCAGGATGTTCCATAGCCATAGAATTTAGCGTTTGATATTGATTTCAACTTTCGGATTCAACGGGTCGTTTGTAATCATAAGAATGCGTAAATGATGCTTCTTATTACCGACGTCACGTTTACGAATCGTTACTTTCAGCTTCGTCATTCCGTCCGGCGGCAGCACGGTCTTTTTCAGACTAACGCCCACAGAAGAATTAAACACCTGCAACTTACTGATTACTAACGGAGTCTTTCCGGCATTAGCAATCAAGATATTGTAGCTGGCTTTCTTTTTCTTTATCAATGGTACACTGAGGTCTATATTTGTTTCCGAGATACGGATAGCCGGCGCGTCCAACGAATCTTTCGCCGTCATCCGCGAGAAATCGGGAAGTAGAATAGCCGAAACGGGAATTTCATTATCCTCACTGACCTTATCACCGGCAAAACGGGAGAGATAGACGGAAGTCTGTGTCAATCCGTAATCATTCAGTTGGCTGGCGTCCAGCGTCAGTTTGACAGTTCCTTTCTTTCCTTTGAGCAGCACTTTAGGTTCCGCCTCCATTTTCAGGTAAGGAGGAAGATGCATCAGTACCGGTTCATAAGGACGGTCGGAAAGGTTGGCAATGCTGAACGTCATAGTTGGTTGCTGTCCGCGATATACATCGGGGAAGGCAAATTCATCCCGGTCGATACGGATATTACCGATAGCGAAAGGATGAGTCTTCGTATAATCCTTTATTTCCTGCACCACTTCACCCGTAAACTTCAGATAAACCAGACTCGGAGTAGCATTGCTATAAATACCGACCGACTTCTCGAAACGTCCCAATGCTTTGGCATCAAATGAAGCCTTTACAATACCTTTCGCTCCGGGAGCAATCGGTTCTTTTGTCCAGTCGGCCACGGCACAGGCACAAGAAGTGGTGACGTTGGTCAGCACCAAAGGCTGATTTCCGGTATTGGTAATGGTATACTCCACTGTCACCGGACGTTTCCATTCTATTTGTCCGAAGTTGTGCGTCTCCTTATTAGAAGAAATACGAGGTTGGGCGACAGCTGCCAAAGTGACAATAAGCAGAAAAAATATAGATAGTAAATTACGTTTCATGTGATATATTTTATTTTGGTGTACAAATGTAGGAGTTTTAGATGAGATATGAAACGTATTGAAAGGATTATTAACGGTGAACGTTTACCGTTCACCGTTAATAAGTTAATTATTTCACTTCTACCGTCATTGAAGCCGAATGAGAAGCATATTCCGGCGCATAGGCACATTGCATGGTTGCCAGCCCCGTTTCGTAAGTTCCCGCACGACTGACACGGTAACTATATTCCAGTACATAAACTCCCTTCCCCAAGTGATCGAAGAAGAAATTGGTAGAAGCATCTTTAATATCCACATAATAGCCGATTCCGTTATTCCAGCGATAACCGGAGACACTGCCGATCGGCTCGAAACAAGCGCCACGCTGATCTTTCAACTGTACAAAGTCCATTGCACGGTCTACACGGATACTCAAACGGGAAACAACCTTATCACCTACCTGAAGCACCGTCTTTGCCGTGACCGGTTGCAGCCGAGGGGTATCATTCACCGTACGTTCCACATATAATTGTTTCTGTACATTTAACTCACCTCCCTGTTGCTTCACATCCTTGATCGGCGATTCATATTCTGCATAAACAGCTCCCCAGGCAATCCCCGGATTTCTCTTTTCCACTTCAATCTTGCGGGCATCCATGACATTCTTCTGTGTAAACGAACGTTTGATATATCCCAGTCCCGGCACCGTAGTCTTGCTCGGACTCACCGTTTCCAGTACTTCATTGGCAATCACAATCCGTACATCGCCCTGATTGTCAAGCAAATTAGTACCTTTCATCAACAGTGCATACACCGCATCTGCCGTAGTTACAGGGGAATCCCATTGTTGCGTCTGCTTCTGTTTCAACAGCCAGAGTTTCATTTCTTCCACCGTTTCGCTGTTTCCGCCGATCAATTCCAAAGCTTCCATAACGTCTACATGAGCCTGCATCCTCATTCCTCCCCACGCATAAGGATTCTCGTTGAAAGCGAAGAACATCCCCTGTTCGTCCGTCTTTGTCAGATGTTCTTTCAGAGAAGCAACAAATTCCTGCGCTTCTTTCTTTTGTCCGGCTTTATCGAGCACGATAGCAGCAATCGCCTTCGTATTCATTGAAGCTGCCGGAAGCAACTCTTTCACTTTAGAAAGATAATAAGCATACGCAGCTTTATTGGCAGCAGGAACCTGTCCGCCGGAAATAGCGACAATATACAGATATTGCAGGATAGAGCCCGACACTCCTGTGAACTTCACTCCTTCTTTCTGTGCTTTAAGAATATTTTTGTATTCTTCCAAAGCTGATTGGTGAAGATAAGTCAACGCCTTTTCCTGTAAAGCAAGTGCTGGTCCGTCCAACTTCTCACCGGTCAGCAGAGCAAGGCGGGCATTCAATTCGGCAATATAGGCCGTGACATAACCGCTGCCGTTCATTCCTTTATACCATGACCAGGCACCGTTGGAATTTTGCAATTCCTGCAATCTGGTCAGTGCAGCGATATTATTGTTACGGATATTATTCAAGTCGAACAGTGTAGCGATACGCTCTTTCTGCTGTTCTTCAGTCTGTGCTTCGAGTACCCACGGAGATTCGGACAACAGAATATTCTTCACTTCCTGATTCTTTTGCAAGTTGCTCAAGAAGGTTTCCTTCGTACCGCCCTGAAGTCTCCAGCTATCAAACACAGCCTTGATGCGTGGCTGACTGTTCATTATATACGAAGCCAATGTATTCGCATAGTAGGCGGTAGCCCATGAAATAGCGTTATTATTGACCGGAAGGCTCAAAGAAGGCAATGCCTGAATAACATACCAAGCAGGATTTCCGGTAAATTCAATCGTCAGTTTACGGTCTGTTGCCGTTTTACTATGCCGGTTGAACAAACTGTCGAGCGAGAAGGTGCGAGTTTCTTCTCCACGTATAGGCATGGGCAGTGTCTCTACCAAATGTTCCTTGTTGCTGAGTACCGGAACCAATTGTTGCTCTCCGTCGCTAAATGTGCCGCTATCGGCTATCATCCGACAACCCAGTACCTCGTATTTATCACTGACGGTAAACATGAAGTTCACACCAATTGTCTTGCCTGCCTCAACGGAGAACTTCTGTTTCTGTGTGTCGACAACCTTCTCCGTCACCGGATCGAAAAGAATCATGCTTACTGTTCCTGCTTGCGGCTTGCCAGTCATGTTAGAGACAGAGGCAGCAATAGAGGTCTTATCGCCCACACGCACGAAACGTGGCAGATTCGGGGTCAGCATAAATTCTTTACTGGTAATAGCTTCTCCGTCCAGCGTTCCCATTAACATTCCCTTGGTGTGAGCATATCCACGGAAATTCCAACGTGTCAGACTTTCGGGCATAGTGAAAGAGAAAGAAACCTCTCCCTGCTCATTGGTACGGAGTTGGGGATAGAAGAAAGCAGTCTCGGCAAGATTTGTACGCAAGCCGGCAGGAGCTTCAGGAAGCGCTTCTTCTCCGGAAGCGGCATCGGCCTTTCCTGCTACCATTGGCACTAACTCCGATTCAAACATTGTATCCGCAGCATCTTCGGAAACTAGCGCCGATGCATATCTCACCGCATTGCTCCGGCTTACAACGCTGCCTGTCACCGACATTTTCTTTTGCACTGCATATCCTCTGACCACTACTCCATCAGCTATGGATTCTGACATCGCATATACATTTCTTATATCAGGCTGCATAGCGAATCTGTCATACAACATTGCAGGTACTTTGAGAGACTTACGATCCCACCAATAATTGTAGGAGTTATTTCCAACATATCCGTTCATCCAATCGGAATAAGGAAGCAGTTGCTGGTAGTAAACCCGGAAATCCTGCCGGCGGTTCCAGATTTTATCAAGTGAGGCATCATACATCGTCGCCAACATTTCGGCATGAGCAGCCTGTCCCTGCGGTGTCTTGATTGTCAGTTTCCATTCCTCTTTCTGTCCGGGACGCAATTTATCACGGAATACGTCCCACTTCATCACCAATGTCTTGTCCGGCAAACGTTTTCTCGCCTGAACCCGTTCCTGATAAACCTGTCCGTCCCTCACCATACAGAAGTTCACGAAGATACCGTTACCGTAACTTTCCTGATACGGATATTGAAAACGAACAATCGTATCGGACAGATTCAGTGCCTTGCTTTCCAGCAGTTTATCACCGCAAAATACATTCATCATTATA
>OHNM01000374.1_pt1 | contig 11416 bp, 7 predicted proteins | sample 1569661 | NCBI WGS metagenome assembly OHNM01 (sample SAMEA3879508, study PRJEB24766) | human gut metagenome | biome: human-associated habitat; feature: feces | place: USA | collected 1985/1987 | reverse complement strand
AAGACAGCGGCTATCATAGAAGTTAAGGACGGAGTTACATGTACAAAGGAAGAGATAGAAGACTTCTGTATGGAGCTACCAAGATACAAGCGTCCGAAAGAGATTATATTTGCAGATATTCCGCGTAATGCTACAGGAAAGATTGAGAAGCCGAAGCTTCGTAAGATGTACGGCGCAGACAGACTTGTAGAACAGGAAAATAAAGGCTGATAAGAATACATAGAATGGAGAATGTTATGAGAGAATTAATGCTGGGCAATAAGGCAGTTGCAAGAGGAATGTATGAAGCAGGCTGTAAGGTTATATCAAGTTATCCGGGAACACCAAGTACAGAGATAACAGAAGAAGCAGCGAAATATGATGAGATATACTGCGAGTGGGCGCCTAATGAAAAGGTGGCAATGGAAGTGGCTCTTGGTGCTTCTATAGGCGGTGCAAGAAGCTTCTGCGGAATGAAGCACGTTGGTCTTAACGTTGCCGCTGACCCTCTTTACACAGCAGGCTACACAGGCGTAACGGCAGGTATGGTAATAGCTGTCGCCGATGACCCTGGTATGCACTCGTCACAGAACGAGCAGGATTCACGTTTTTATGGAAAATTTGCTATGATTCCCATGCTGGAACCGTCTTCCCAACAAGAAGCATACGATATGATGGATTACGCATATACACTCTCGGAAAAACTGAAGTTGCCGGTGCTGATGCGTGTGGTTACCCGTCTGGCACATTCGCGTGCCGGTGTGGAAGTAGCCGATATCCGTGAGGAAAATCAGTTGAATCCTGACCATGAACGTGCCCACTGGGTATTGCTGCCGGGTAATGCGCGTAAACAATATCTGGATTTAGTGAAAAAGCAGGAGAAGCTGGAAGAAGCTTCCTCCAAATCTCCTTATAATTATCTGGAAGGGTTGAATCCCGAATATGATTATGAATTCGGAGTGATAGCCTGTGGTATCGGTTATAATTATGTGAAGGAGGCGGATACGGACAGTTGCCATATTCCGGTATTGAAAGTTTCGCAGTATCCGTTGCCGGCTGAAGAAATCAGGACGATGGCAGACCGCTGCGGATATGTTCTGGTAGTGGAAGATGGTCAGCCGTTTGTGGAAGAGCAGGTAAAAGCGATACTTTCCTCGGACTATGAGGTAAAGGGACGCTTGACGGAAACTTTGCCGCGTACTGGTGAATTGACTCCGGATAATGTGGGCGAGGCGATCGGATGGGGAATCAAACGTCCGTTTGGCAAGCCTCAGGTGGTGATGCCGCGTCCGCCTGCATTGTGTCAGGGATGTGGTCATCGGGATGTGTATGATGCATTGAACAAGGTGGCTGCGGAATATCCGGATGCACGCATTTTCGGTGATATCGGTTGCTATACATTAGGTGCGTTGCCCCCGTTCCGTGCTATCGACAGTTGTGTGGATATGGGTGCTTCCATAACCATGGCCAAAGGTGCTTCCGATGCAGGGGTATTTCCGGCCATTGCTGTTATCGGTGACTCTACCTTCACTCATTCCGGTATGACCGGTCTGCTGGATGCGGTGAATGACCGTGCCAATATCACGGTGGTGATTTCGGATAACCTGACTACCGCCATGACCGGTGGACAGGATTCTGCCGGTACGAACAAATTCGAGGCGATCTGCCTGGGATTAGGGGTAGAACCCGAACATGTGCGTGTGGTGGTTCCATTACCGAAGAATATGGAAGAAATCACCCGTACCATTCGTGAGGAAATAGAATATAAAGGGGTGTCTGTCATTATTCCGCGCAGAGAGTGTATCCAGACATTGAATCGTAAACTAAGACAGAAAAAAGCAGATAAGGCATGAGAAAAGATATCATACTTTCGGGCGTAGGAGGACAGGGTATCCTGACTATCGCTACTATTATAGGAGAAGCTGCTACGGCAGAAGGCATCAATTTGAAGCAGGCCGAGGTACACGGTATGAGCCAACGCGGAGGAGATGTGCAGTCCAATCTGCGTTTGTCCGACGAAACGATTTATTCGGATCTGATCGCTCAGGGTGAGGCGGATCTGATTATTTCCATGGAACCGATGGAGGCGTTGCGTTATCTGCCTTACTTGCAGGAAGAAGGTTGGGTGATTACTTCCGCTAATCCTTTCAAGAACATTCCCGACTATCCTGAAGAAGTGGATCTGATGAGGGCTTTGGAGAGTCTTCCGCATGTGGTGAAGTTGGAAATAGAGGATATGGCAAAAGAAAACAGTATGCCTAAATGCGCGAATGTGATTCTGCTGGGCATGGCTGCGAAGTATATTGAAATCGTATCACCGGAACAGTTGCGCGAAAGCATAGGGCGTGTGTTTGCCGCAAAAGGTGAGAAGATTGTTGAAATGAATCAGAAGGCTTTTGATATAGGATTGAATGCGGTAAAGAACTGGTAATGCCATGAAGATATTTAGTGAAGAATTAGTGGAGAAGGCGGTGAAGGAACTGCACATCGCCAATCTTGCACAGGCTACTATCGGTGATGTGCTGTTGGTAGCCCAGTATCTGGAAAAGGAAACGGGGATTCCTTTTATCCGCATGGATCAGGGATCTCCCGGTCTTGCCGCCAATCAGATAGGGATTGAAGCGGAGAAAGCTGCTTTGGACAGGGGAGTCGGATCGCAATATCCGGCTGCCGCAGGAGTGCCCGAGTTGAAAAAGGAGGCTTCCCGTTTTGTAAAAGCTTTCTTGAATCTGGATATCTCTCCGCGCGCTTGTGTGCCTACCACCGGGTCGGTGGCGGGTTCATTCGGCTCGTTCATAGCCTGTACGCAGCGTATTCCGGGGAAAGACAAGGTATTGTTCATTGATCCCGGATTTCCTATTCAGAAATCCCAGCTTCGCATTATCGGCGTGGAGTGGGAAGAGTTTGATATCTATCATTATCGTGGACAGGCCTTGCGTGAGAAATTGGAAAGTTTCCTGAGTAAAGGCGATATAGCAGCGATTATCTATTCTAATCCGAATAATCCGGCATGGATTTGTCTGGAAGAGGAGGAGTTGCAGATTATCGGTGAACTGGCAACCCGGTATGATGTGATTGTCATGGAAGATCTGGCTTATTTCTGCATGGATTTCCGTCGGGATATGGGGCATCCTTTCGAACCGCCTTATCCGCCCACTGTGGCAAGATATACGGATAATTATATCCTGATGCTTTCTTCTTCCAAGATATTCAGTTATGCCGGACAGCGTATGGCATTGGCATGTATCAGCGACAAACTGTTCGACCGCCAGTTCCCTGCCTTGGCAGAACGGTATAAAGATGCAGGGGTGTTCGGTCCTACGCTGATTGCTTCCATTCTTTATATGATTACTTCGGGATGTACGGCTTCCACTCAGTATGCATACGCTGAAATGCTTCGTCTGTCTACCGAAGGTAAAATCAATTTTGTGGAAGATACCCGCGAATATGCCCGTCGTGCGGAACGCATGAAGAAAATATTTACCGACAATGGTTTCCATATCGTATATGACTATGATGCTACCCAGGTGGTGGGAGATGGTTTCTTCTTTACCATTGGTTACGGAAATATGACAGGGGGTGAATTGCTCCGGGAGTTATTGTATTATGGGGTAAGCAGCATCTCGCTTTCTACTACCGGCAGCGAGCAGGAAGGTGTCCGCGCCTGTACGTCACGGATGCGCGATGAACTTTATCCGGTGATGGAGGAACGCATGAGAGCTTTTCATGAAGATCATTGAAAATAATGTGCTAATAGGATAATGTGCCGATTGCCATACAGTGGGTTTGTGTGCCAGTACATTGGCAGATTAGCACATTGAAAAATTATTTATTATGATTTGGAATAAAAATAAAGAGTGCATGAGTCGGGACGAGATGAGCGCTCTGCAGGGAAAACGTCTGAACAAGTTGGTGAACTTGGTTTATCATAATGTTCCTTTTTATCGTAACAAGATGCAGGAGATGGATTTGTCTCCGGATGATATCCAGACTATCGAAGATATCGTAAAACTTCCTTTTACTACCAAGCAGGATTTACGTGATAATTATCCATATGGTCTTCAGGCTGCTCCTGCTTCGGAAATTGTACGTGTGCACGCTTCTTCGGGAACAACCGGGAATCCTACCATTGTGGGATATACGCGTCGTGACTTGTCTGTATGGTCCGAAGTGATGTCACGTTGTCTTTCAGCATACGGGGTTACCCGTAATGATACCTTTTCTGTCAGTTATGGCTATGGCTTGTTTACAGGCGGGTTGGGTGCACATTATGGGGTGGAGAATCTGGGGGCGACTGTTATCCCGGCTTCTACAGGAAATACGGAAAAGCATGTCCGTCTGATTCGCGACTTGGGTATAACGGGAATTGCCTGTACTCCTTCATACGCTCTTTATCTGGCAGAAGTGGTGGAACGTATGGGATTGACCAAGAATGATATCAATCTCCGTATCGGAGCTTTCGGAGCCGAGCCATGGACGGAAAGTATGCGTAAGGAGATAGAAGAGCGGCTGGGATTGAAAGGGTATAATATTTATGGATTAAGTGAGATTATGGGACCCGGTGTTTCCTACGAATGTCAGGAGCAACATGGTTCGCATATCAATGAGGATCATTTTTATCCTGAAATCATTAATCCTGAAACGCTGGAACGTCTTCCGGATGGAGAAGTGGGAGAATTGGTGTTTACTACCTTGACAAAGGAGGGGATGCCGTTATTGCGTTATCGTACGAAGGACTTGACTTCCCTGATGGAGGGTGAATGTCCGTGTGGAAGAACCAATATCCGTATGTCGGGTATTGTAGGCCGTAGTGACGATATGCTTATTATCCGTGGCATCAATGTTTTCCCGTCTCAGGTGGAAAGTGTTATTTTGGATATGCCTCAGTTTGAACCTCAGTATATGCTGGTGGTGGATAGGAAGAATAACCTCGACTCTTTGCAGGTACAAGTGGAAGTCCGCAAAGACTTCTTCTCGGATGATATGGGAAGTATGCTTGCCATGAAGAAAGCATTGAGCGACAAACTGAAAAGTGTCCTTTCCATCAGTGCCGAAGTGAAGCTGATGGAACCTAATAGCATTGCCCGTAGTGAAGGTAAGAGTAAACGTGTGATAGACAATCGGATTTTAAAATAAAAAAGTATGCGATATGACAATCAAGCAATTATCTGTTTTTCTGGAAAACAAAACCGGAAGAATAAATGACGTAACCAAGACATTGGCAAAGTATGATATCAATATGCATGCGTTCAGCATGGCGGAATCTACTGATTTCGGTATACTTCGCCTGATTGTTTCGGATGTGGAAAAACTTCGTGCCGAGAATTTTGCCGTGATGCTGACCGATGTGGTATGTATCAGTTGCCCGAATGTGGCAGGTTCTTTGGCTAAAGTTTTGGACTATCTGGCAGCAGAGAATATCTTTATTGAATATATGTATGCTTTTGCTCAGGGAGATACGGCACATGTGGTTATCCGTCCGTCTAATGTGGAGAGATGTGTGGAGATATTGAACAAATTTAATTGTAATGTTTTGACTAAGAACAGTCTGTAATGAATTTGACTTTGTGGGTATGAATGCATCACAAGTCTTTTTACCACAGGTTACTTGGGCTCACACGGGTGTTTAAGCTGAAAACTTTAAGATTGAACCTGTGCGAATCCGGGTAATCTGTGGCTGTTTTGATGGAACAGTCTATCAATAACAAAACCTGTTTGTTGGAGAATGCAGAATGTTATGAGCGTTCTTTGACAATGGGACACTCGAACCGATAAAAAATACCGAAGTATTGTACATGATTACATTGGATAATTTTGAGGACTTTGTTCCCTATAAAATATGGATGCGTGGGGAAGAGTATTATGAAACAGACGCTGTTTCCGAATTGGAAGAAATCTCACCCGGTGAATGGACTGCGACTGTAGAAGGAACAGACGATTATAATGTGGAGATATCTATGGATGGAAACGAGATAGAATCCTGGTACTGTGATTGTCCGTATGATGGAGAAATCTGCAAACATGTCGTAGCGACATTGTTGGCAATTCGCGACAATAGAAAAAAGGCGGGTAATAGTATTTTCTCGAAGATGAAAATCAAAGCGGAGGAAGCCCCTGTTTTAGAGGAAATAAAAGAAGTGGGTAAGCAGCCTTGTCCGTCTTTGGTAGACATACAGCGACTGTTGTCTTTCATTGATCCGCAGGAACTCTCGAAATTTATCTGTGAGTATGCTTCAACGAATCTGGAATTTAAAACGGCACTTTCAAATCATTTCATAGCTAAGGAGCTATCTTTGTCATCAAAGGGAAAAGATTACAGAATTGAAATTCAAAAAGTTTTTAAAGGATCTGGTTACCATAAAAGGTCTCGTTATCACAATCGTTATGATAATTACGATCGTGACTGGAAAACTATTTTCAATCAGATGGACACTTTTTTGGAGAAAGCGGATTTCTTTTTGAATTTGGAAGCTATGGATAATTCTATTGCCATAGCTCTTCAAGTACTTCGTTTCATCGGTGAAAACTATGATGATGAACTTTTGTATGATGATGGTATTTCTTCTTCTGACTATTGTGAACAGGCAGGAGATTTGCTCCTGAAAGTGATTGAACATCCTAAAACCACTCAGGCACAAAAGATGGAGATACTTCAGGGCTTGCGTGAGATTGCTGAAATATCTATTTTTCGTGAATATGATCTTTATGATGTAGACGAATTGATGATGCAGATCAATCTTTCGATTCAACCGGCAGAAAAAGCGTTGGAATTGATTGATGAACTTCTTGAAGTAAGAAAGGGAACCTGTGATATCTATAAGTTAGTCCTTCGTAAGGTCAATCTGTTGTTAGAACAGAATGAAGAACAAAAGGCGGATGATACGATTCGTCAATATCTTTATCTGACTGAAATACGAAGAATGGAGGTTGATAAATTGATTGCCCGTTGCCAATATGATGAAGCCATTTGTTTGCTGAATGACGGAATAGAAATAGCGGAAAGAGAAATGCATTCTGGCACTGTGGGTGAATGGCTGAAAATGAAATTGGATATTTATGAAATAACTCATAGGGTTTCTGAGGTAATTGATACATGTCGTCTGTTGTTTGTGGTGGGTAGTGATAAATTGATATATTACAGCAAACTTAAAACTCTGGTACCGAAAGAACAATGGAAAAGTTTTCTGGATAGGATGATGAAAGAAGCCGAGTTAAGTGACTATTTTTCTTTTGTCGGAAATGATAAGGCTGAAATTTATGTGAAAGAAAAGGATAATGACAGCTTGTTCTCTTTGCTGTCGTCAGTCCGATACAATCAGTTGGAAGCATTGATGAAATATGCCCATTATTTGAAGGACACTCATTCTGAGAAATTGATTGCTATATATACTTCTTTATTGAATGATTATGCTGAACGGAATCTGGGACGGGAGCATTATGAATTTATAGCACGGGTATTATCCTGCATACGTAAACTAAACGGTGGACAGGCTGTTGTGAAAAGCTTGGTGGCAGAGTTCCGGATAAAATACAAACGTCGTCCGGCAATGATGGAAGTGTTGGGGAAGTTTTAAAAATAGTTTATCAGAATCTTTTTTAAAATTAGAAAGCCGCCTCCTCCGAAGCGGCTTTCCGTTTTTCTATCAGAACAAACTCCAAGCAACTGTCAGTCCGGCCATTACAATGGCGACCATACTCATCAGTTTAATCAGAATGTTCAAACTGGGTCCGGATGTATCTTTAAACGGATCACCTACTGTGTCACCGGTAACCGTTGCTTTGTGTACTTCGCTTCCTTTACCTCCGAAATTACCTTCTTCTATAAATTTTTTCGCATTATCCCATGCGCCTCCCGCATTGGCCATAAAAATGGCAAGAACGAAGCCCGAGGACAAACCACCTATCAGCAGACCGATAACACCGGGAACACCAAAAATCAGTCCGGTAGCGATAGGGGCAATGATAGCCAGTAGAGAGGGGAATACCATTTCACGTTGTGCTCCTTTGGTGGATATTTGTACGCAACGGGCATAGTCGGGTTCTGCCTCTCCTGTCAGAATCCCTTTTATTTCACGGAACTGGCGACGCACCTCCTCTACCATGTGAGCGGCTGCTCGGCCTACGGCGTTCATGGTCAGACCGCAGAACAGGAATGCCATCATACTGCCCAAAAACATGCCGCTTAGCACTTTGGGGTTCATCAGGGTTACATCGTAATAAAGCATATAGTCAGTGAAACTGGCGTTATGAACATCTACGGTAATGCCGTTTGGTAATTCCAGAATGGTTTGCCCCAACCGGGTTAATCCGATACGGATTTCTTCTACATAGGATGCCAGCAGGGCCAGTCCGGTCAGAGCTGCGGAGCCGATGGCAAAACCTTTGCCTGTAGCGGCAGTCGTGTTACCTAACGAGTCGAGGGCGTCAGTACGTTTGCGTACTTCTTTGCCCAGTCCGCTCATTTCAGCGTTACCGCCAGCATTGTCTGCAATCGGTCCGTAAGCATCGGTAGCCAAGGTGATTCCTAATGTCGAAAGCATACCTACGGCAGCGATACCGATGCCATACAATCCCATGGAAATATTGGCAAAATCAAATCCTGAAGCGAGCCAGTAGGACAAGATGATACCGGTTACTACTGCCAGTACAGGGATGGTGGTGGAAACCATACCTAGTCCGATACCGGAAATGATAACGGTGGCCGGACCGGTCTTTCCACTTTCGGCCAACCGTTGTGTGGGTTTATACGATTGAGAAGTATAATATTCGGTGGAACGGCCGATAACGATACCTACTATTAATCCCACTACCACAGCAAAGGAAATGTTTACCCAATTTTCCAAACCTAATGCCCAGAGGATAAGGAAAGTGGCAACGACAATCAGTACCGAACTTAAATTGGTTCCTGTGGCCAATGATCCGAGTAATTCCTTCATTCCTGCATTTTCTTTAGTACGGACGGCAAAAATACCGATGATAGAGAGAACGATACCCACTGCCGCAATCAGCATAGGTGCGATAACCGCTTTAAACTGCATCACGGTATCATCCGAGCCAATAAAAGCGGCAGCACCTAAAGCGGCGGTAGCCAGAATAGAGCCGCAATAGGATTCGTACAGGTCGGCGCCCATTCCGGCTACGTCACCTACATTGTCTCCCACATTATCGGCAATGGTTGCGGGATTGCGGGGATCGTCTTCAGGGATGCCGGCTTCCACTTTGCCCACAAGGTCGGCGCCTACATCGGCAGCTTTCGTATAGATACCACCGCCGACACGGGCGAAGAGTGCCTGAGTGGAGGCCCCCATACCGAAAGTAAGCATGGTGGTAGTGATTACACAGAGTTTATGAGTCGGTGTCAGTGCGTCAGCAGGAATCACTTCGTTCAGCAACAAATACCAGAAAGAAATGTCGAGCAGGCCGAGACCGACTACGACAAGTCCCATTACCGCACCGCTCCGAAAGGCAATCCTCAATCCGGCATTCAGCGAACCGCGTGCCGCATTGGCTGTACGGGCTGATGCATAAGTTGCCGTTTTCATCCCCAGAAAACCGGAAAGGCCGGAAAAGAAACCACCCGTCAGGAAAGCGATAGGCACCCAAGCATTCTGAACGTGGAAACCGTAGGCCATGATTGAAAACAAAATGACCAGCCCCAGAAACACCCAGCCTACAATCTTGTATTGCTGTTTCAGGTAAGACATAGCGCCTTTGCGCACAGCAGCGGCAATTTTTATCATTTGGGGAGTACCTTCACTCTCCTTCATCATTTGCTTATGGAAGTAATAAGCAAAGCAGAGGGCTAACACGGAAGCGACCGGAACCAGCCAGAAAAGAATGCTATCCATAGGATTAATTTTTAAAGGGTTTACGGAGGCTAAAAGTATGAAAATCAAACGAAAAAAGCAAGTAAGTAAGATTATTTTTTGAACAGTAGATGTACTCACTTTAATTGCCATGTCATTCCTCCCTTTCCGGCAAGCAGCTTGTCGGAGGGTTTGTTAAGTGGGACTTTATGGGAAGGGAAGCCGGTATAGTTCGATTGGAATACCGATATAGTTAGGTTGGAGCACCGCTTTAGTTAGTCTGCCACGGCCGTGGATAGTTCTTTCCACAGGCGTGACGAGATATTACCACGGGTGTGACGAATACTCTCCACGGCCGTGGCAAATTAGCAATATCGGTATTCCGACAGAACAATACCTACCGGATAACAGATGTATAGCGGGTGTATAAGCTATGTTTAACGGTGACTTATTTACCGTAGAATTTAGTGTCAGCATCAAAATCTGGCCCGTACATCATAAATTATCATTATCTTTGAGCGTTTTTATGCCTGTAAGCTAACTAATACCCAATAATTATTACTCAAAACAACATGAAGAAACTACTACTTATCGCATTTCTAGCGATGTGTTCTATGTATTCCTTTGCTCAATTAACAGAGGGAAAGTATAAAATTCTCTCTGTAAAGGGTTTTATGAACGAAAAAAACGTTTATGAAAACACCTTTGCGGACAGTACGGCAATTGTAAGAGTTACTCCCCAATTAGTTAACATAGTAATCTCTGGATATTCTGCAAATACATACGCAATCGAAAAGCCGCAACTATTAGAAGGGAATTATTTATATAAAGCAAAAGAGATTCAATCAAATTCGGATGCAAATCTGTTATTCCGTCGGGTAGACGAATACCCGCAACTAGATGGGGGATTACTTATTATAAACCGATCTGAAAACTACGCTGATATATTCATTATATCCAAAGAAAATTAGCCACTAAAATAAACTCAACGAGTAAATTTCTTAAAATCATTTTACTTATAAATACTGATGAAACTATACCATTATACTTCAATAGAAACATTGGCTCTAATTTTAAAAAATGGAACAATCAAGTTTAATAGATTAGATACTGTTGATGACTTAGAAGAAACCGGATATACATCGGATGGCATGCAACTTGGAAAATATATGTTTGTTTCTTGCTGGACAAAGTCGAGTGAAGAAAATATAGCGTTGTGGAGTATGTACGCCGATAAAGGTAAAGGAATACGAATAGAACTTGACGAAGATATGTTTCGTGAGTACAAAGCTCAAGATACCCAATACATCAAAGTTGCGAAACAAGAGGAAAACATATTGATACCATTAAGTGAAATTATTCGTGATGATTGTATGTTTTTCATTCCCACAAAAAATAATAAATATCTTTTTCAAAGGGATATTATTTACGTTGATCATCCCAATGAAAAAGTTAAGGATGCATTTACTCGGAATAATGACGGTTACAATATAAACTTTTCTCTTATAGGAAAATACAAACGAACATATTGGAAATTTCAAGAAGAAACTAGATTTTCCCTTGTTGCTATTCCATGTGATAAAAATACAAGTATAAATGGCTCTCCTCAAATGTTTTATAATATAAAAAAT
>OHNM01000372.1_pt1 | contig 11435 bp, 9 predicted proteins | sample 1569661 | NCBI WGS metagenome assembly OHNM01 (sample SAMEA3879508, study PRJEB24766) | human gut metagenome | biome: human-associated habitat; feature: feces | place: USA | collected 1985/1987 | reverse complement strand
TTGAAGATAGTGAGATAGATGCTTATGAGAAAAAGTTATTGACTGAAATTTCAAAAGTGAGCGTTACCCCGTATATGGAACACATTTTTGCGGAGGTAAAAGATTTTTCGCAATATCGTGGCGGTTTAGGGTATCTATTCTTGGAAAGCAAAGTTTTTGAATTGCTGTCTGTGTATTTGAGTGAAGTATTGGAACTCAATATTCTTTCGTCGAGCTATATCAGCATTTCCAAAAGTGACAGGGACTCGATTACCGAGGCAAAACGGATCATCGACAGCCAGCTTGCCCTGGCTCCGAGCTGCGAGGAATTGGCGCGGCAGGTCAATATCAGCACTTCAAAATTGACGAAGGGCTTTTCCTCCCTGTTCGGAACATCGGTTCATGCGTATGTCATCGACCAGCGGTTAGAAAAGGCGGCAAGCCTGCTGTTAGAAAGTAATTTGAATGTCAGCCAGGTGGCTATACTGGTGGGATATTCAAAAGCGAGCAATTTCGCAGCGGCGTTCAAAAGGAAATACGGAGTGAATCCGAAAAACTATAAAGCAGAAGCTACGATTGGATAAATGCAAAAATACTGATTTTGGGTAGAATAAAATTGGTTTTGGGTTGGAATCGTGGGCGCAAATTGCTATTATATGTGGTGTGATTAGAGGAAGCTAACCACACCACATTTTCATTTTCTCAGAGATAAGGAGGATACTGGTATGAGTTCCCAGAAAAAAAGTTCCCGGCTTGAGGGAAAAGATTTAATTACTATCGGCATCTACACCGTCATCTATGTCGTGATTGTTATGCTGGTGGCGATGCTTGGCTTTATCCCCATTTTTATTCCGCTGATGGCGGTGCTGTGCCCTTTGATTGGCGGCATCCCCTATATGCTGTATGTTACAAAGGCTAAAAAATTCGGGATGACTGCAATCATGGGTTTCCTGATTGGCCTAATCATGGTGTTCTTCGGCAACGGCTATCTTACTATGGTAACTGGTCTCGTTGGCGGCCTGTTGGCCGACGTGATCCTGAAAAAGGCGGACTACAAAAGTGCAAAGAGCACAGTTCTTTCCTGCGGCGTGTTCAGCATCTGGGTGTTTGGCAACTTTGCTCCCATTTTCCTGAACCGTGAAAGCTATATGGTAATGTTGACTGAAGGATACGGCGCTGAATATGCAGCTACCCTTAATACATATATGCCTATGTGGATTGCGCCTATTCTGCTGGTTGCCTGCTTTGTGTTTGGCCTTGTCGGAGGTGTGATTGGGAAAGCCATTTGCAAAAAGCACTTCCAGCGTGCCGGTATTGCATAATGGCGCGGGAAATTCTGCTCAGCAAAAAAACAGAACAAGGGTTACGGCTCGATCCGCGTACAAAACTGTTGCTCATCTTCATCATAAGCATTTTTGTCATGGGTGGAACAGGCGGAGAAGCTATGGGGCTGATCCGCCTTGTTCTTTGTACGGTTCCGGCTATATTGCTGCTTACCTCGAAACAATGTGCAAAAGCTGTGGGCTATATTGCTGTGTTTTCTGCTTTTTATGCTGTTCAAATTTATGTTTTGCCGCACCTTACGGGAATATTGAATTTCCTCGTTCTGTTTACAACAGGATTCTTCTGCCGAATCCTTCCCAGTGTTGCGATTGCTGCCTATGCAGTGAAAACAACAACGGTCAGTGAATTGATTTCCGGCATGGAAAGAATCCATATGCCTAAAGAAGTGACGATCCCCTTAACGGTCATGTTCCGCTTCTTTCCAACTGTCTTTCAGGAGTCAGAAGCAATCAGTGACGCTATGAAAATGCGTGGGATTAAACTTGGAGGGAAAAAATCTTCAAAAATATTGGAGTATAAGCTGATCCCGATGATTACCTGCTCCGTGAAAATCGGTGAGGAACTTTCCGCTGCGGCAATTACCCGTGGCCTCGGCGCTCCTGTCAAACGCACAAACATTTGCCAGCTTAAATTCAATTTTGCCGATGTGGTGCTGATCTTGTTTTGTTGCTTTGTAGTGTTTTGGGCGATTGCTTCCCCGATAATTTCCGCAGGAGGGATTTTGCCATGATAGATTTTCAAAATGTTTCTTTTTCTTATGGTGAAGAATCCAGCGGCGGAGGGATTAGAAATGTCAATCTCACCATAAACACAGGGGAATTTGTTTTACTCACGGGAGAATCCGGCTGTGGGAAAACAACGATTACCCGTTTGGTAAACGGGCTGGTGCCTCATTATTACGAGGGTAATTTAGAGGGCGATGTCCTTCTGGACGGAAAAAGCGTATCAGATACGCCGCTTTATGACTTGGCTGCTATGGTGGGATCTGTATTCCAGAATCCCAAAAGTCAGTTTTTCAACGTGGATACGGATAGTGAATTAGCCTTTGCCTGTGAAAATTTAGGCTATCCTCAGGAGGATATCCTGAAAAGGATTGACCGGACAGTTTCCGATTATCATATTGAAGATTTGATGGGGCGAAGCGTGTTTGCTCTGTCCGGGGGCGAAAAGCAAAAAATAGCCTGTGCTTCATCAAGTGTATTGCTGCCGGGAATTATGGTCCTGGACGAACCATCTTCTAATTTGGATATGGCTGCTATTGATGACCTGCGGCAGGTCCTGAGCCTCTGGAAAAAGCAGGGCAAAACAATTCTGATCGCAGAACACCGCCTTTACTACCTTCACGATCTTGCAGATCGTGTGCTGTATGTAAAAGATGGGGAGATTGAACGGGAATACACGCCTGCTGAATTTGACAGCTTATCGGATGGCATTCGAAAAGAAATGGGGCTGCGGCCGTTTTCTCTCTCGAAGTTGAAGCCTGCGAATCAGTATCAGGCGCATACAGCTAAACAGATGGAATTTCAAAATTTCTGCTTTGCGTATAAAAAGCGGGAACCGGAAAGCCTCCATATTCCGAGTGCAGAACTGCCTGTTGGAGAAACGATTGCCATTATCGGTCTGAATGGCGCTGGAAAATCTACTCTGGCCCGCTGTATTTGCGGACTGGAAAAGAAGTGTGGCCTTTTGCAGGTTGACGGGAAAACCCTTGATTGGAAAGCCCGGCTCAAACATTGCTACATGGTAATGCAGGATACCAGCCATCAGCTATTTACCGAAAGCGTGACGGATGAAGTGCTTCTGAGCATGGACAACAAGGATGAAACTGTTGTGGATAAAATTCTTAAACAGTTTGATCTGCTGGAATATAAAGACAGGCACCCGCTTTCTCTTTCCGGCGGGCAAAAACAGCGGGTAGCGATCGCGTCTGCCATTGTGAGTAACCGGGAGATCATTGTGTTTGACGAACCAACCAGCGGGCTTGATCTCAAACATATGTGGGAAGTTGCGCGGAGTTTGAAGTCACTCGCGGATCAGGGCAAAACGCTTCTTGTTATTACGCATGATCCGGAGTTGGTGATGGCGGGATGTTCGTATGTAGTCCATATGGAAAAAGGGCAAGTAAAAGAAAGCTATCCATTGGACGAATCCGGCAGTAAAAAGGTTTTGGATTTTTTCCGAATCCGCCAGTGAATTTTAGAAATTATGAATGTCAGGGCCGCCTTGACTGGACAGAAAGATAATGATAAGAGGCCGCTTTACTTTGGCGGCCTCTTGTTTTTGAAGCACAGACAGTACGGCTCAATATAAGGAGGGCTTATGTTCAAAAAAATTTTTGAGTACGCAGGGCCATATAAGAAAAATATGTATGTGGCCACGGTTGTCGTACTGGTCAGCGTTCTTATGGGCATCCTGCCTTTTGTGCTGGCCTATCAGGTCATTTCGCCATTGGTTATGGGCGATTCTGTTGAAACAGAATTTGTTTTATTGCGTGTTATAGGGGTTTTGATCTGTCTTGTTTTGCAGGCGTTTTTTTATGGATGGGGATTATCAATTTCTCATAAAGCAGCATATAACACATTGTTCCGGCTGCGGGTATCTCTGCAAAAGAAGTTTGAGAAACTTCCCCTTGGCATTGTGGAGGAAAAAGGGACAGGGACAATCAAAAAGCTGTTTGTCGATGATGTGGACAGCTTGGAATTGCTCCTTGCTCGCAAATTTACTGGTCCCGCTGGTGATTTATGTTGCTATGTTTTGTGCGGACTGGAAACTGGCTCTTATGTCTTTGGCCTCTATCCCGATCAGCCTGCTCTCCATGGTCATTATGTACTCTGTTGGAATGAAGCGCATGGGTCCCTACTATCAGTCTGCACAGAAAATGAACAACACGATCATTGAGTACATCAATGGTATGGAGGTTGTCAAGGTTTTCAACCGGGAGAGTGAATCTTACGAGAACTTCCGCAAGGATGTAACGGACTATCGGGATTATACCTTGGCATGGTATAAGGCCGCCTGGCCCTGGATGGCGATATACGGAAGTCTGCTGCCCTGCACTGTTATTCTGACTTTGCCTCTTGGGGCATGGTTTGTTCTCTGTGGCATAAGCACTTTACCTGATTTGATTTTAGTCCTCTGCCTTTCCCTCAGCATTGGGATTCCTCTCCTGAAAGCACTGGGCTTTATGGAGACGATTCCGAATCTGAATTATAAGATCACGGCACTTGAACAGATGTTAAATGCGGCACCGCTGCAAGCTGCTGAGGATGATTTCCACGGACAGGATTTTAACATTTCTTACGATCATGTTTCCTTTGCGTATCAGATGACACAGCCTGGCCCAGATGGGAAACCGATAATAGCGGAAAATGAAGTCCTCCACGATATTACCCTTGTGGCAAAAGCAGGACAAAAAACTGCCCTGGTTGGTGAATCCGGTTCTGGCAAGAGCACCCTTGCAAAACTGTTGATCCACTACTATGACCCGCAGAAAGGGAGCATTTCCATTGGTGGGCAGAAACTTTGTGATATGAGCCTGGAGGCATTGAACAGCCGCATTTCCTATGTGGCTCAGGATCAGTACCTGTTTAACACCTCCCTGCTGGAAAATATCCGTCTTGGACGTTTGGATGCTACCGATGAGGAAGTAATGGAGGCGGCGAAGAAAGCCCAGTGTATGGAGTTTCTGGAAAAGCTGCCGCAAGGTATTCACTCCATGGCGGGCGATGCGGGGAAAATGCTTTCCGGGGGGCAGCGCCAGCGAATTTCCCTGGCGCGGGCAATATTGAAGGATGCCCCGATTGTAGTGCTTGACGAGGCCACGGCCTATGCTGATCCAGAAAATGAGGAAAAAATGGAGGCTGCTATTGCGGAGCTGGTGAAGGGAAAAACCTTGGTAGTTATCGCTCACAAACTTCCCGCTATAATGAACGCAGATCAAATATGCGTTATGGATCACGGAAAGATGGTGGCAACCGGAAAACATCAGGAGCTGATTCAAGCTTGCCCAGAATACCAAAAGTTGTGGAAAGCGGCTCAGGACAGCGCCGAGTGGAAAGTATCTACTGCAAAGGAGGGAAGATAAATGTTTGCATTGATTTCAAGAATCCTGAACCTCTCCGGGAGGTATAAAAGCCGTATTCAGGCTGCATTTCTATGTGCATTTGTCGAGTCCATTCTCTCCAAAATGCCGATCTTCATGGCGTTTATTGTCTTTGCCGGGTTTGCTGATAATACGCTGACTGGAAAGACCTGTCTGTTTGTCGGACTTGGATTATTAGCTGTTGTAGTGGTTCAGACAGTGGTTCACTATTTGAGCGACCGTCTGCAAAGTGCCGCTGGATTTATGATCTTTGCTGATAAACGGATGGAGTTGGGAAATCATTTAAGAAAAATGCCGATGGGTTACTTTACATCGGGGAATATTGGCAAAATCAGCTCTGTTCTCAGTACGGATATGGTATTCATTGAGGAAGTTTCTATGAGTACCATTGGCAACATGATGAGCTATATGCTGTCTACTTTGGTTTTAGCTGTTTTTATGTTCGTACTGGATTGGAGACTTGGGCTGATTGCGGTAATCATTACCTTGCTGGCATCACTGGTTGCAAAATATATGAATAAGGTTTCCTTCAAGGAGGCTGTCGGGCGTCAAAACCAAAGCGAGAATTTGACGGATGCGGTCTTGTCTTTTGCTGAAGGAATTGGGGTTATCAAAAGTTACAATCTGCTCGGAGAAAAATCTGACGAATTAACGGAAAACTTCAAAAAATCAAGGGATGTCAATACGAAGTTTGAGCAGAAAATGACACCGTGGACCACTGGCTTAAACATTCTCTATGGCGTGGGTATTGCCGCTATCTTCGGTTTATCCGTTTTTTTACATCAGGAAGGCGTACTCTCCCTGGCTTATCTTTTGGGCGTGCTGCTGTTTGTCTTTGATCTCTTTGGACCTCTGAAAGCTCTTTATGGAGAAGCAACCCGACTGACCGTGATGAATGCCGCATTAGACCGCATTGAAGCTGTTTTGGACGAGCCCGAACTTCCCGATAACGGAAATCAACATATTCTGTCACAGGCACAGCCGGATCAGCCAGAAGTACAATTTAGCGATGTGGGCTTCGCCTATCAGGACAAGGAAGTCCTGCACAACATCAGCTTCTCTATGCAGAAGAATACCATGACCGCACTTGTGGGACCGTCTGGCGGTGGCAAATCCACGATTGCGAACCTTCTGGCGCGGCTGTGGGATGTGAAATCCGGCAAAGTGACAATCCGTGGTACAGATATTCGGGATGTGCCTCTCGCCGAACTGATGGAACAGATCAGCATGGTTTTCCAGAGGGTGTACTTGTTCCAGGATACCATTTATAACAATATCAGCATGGGTAAACCGGACGCTACCGAGGAAGAAGTCTATGAGGCTGCAAAAAAAGCCCGCTGCTATGATTTTATCATGGCGCTGCCAGATGGATTCCAGACAGTCATCGGTGAAGGCGGCGCTACTCTGTCCGGTGGCGAAAAGCAAAGAATCTCTATTGCCCGCTGCATTTTGAAGGACGCACCGATTGTCATTCTGGATGAAGCGACTGCAAGTGTTGATACCGATAATGAAAGCTATATCCAGGAGGCAATCAATGAACTGGTAAAGGGTAAAACATTGCTTGTGATTGCACACCGCCTGAATACCATCCGTCAGGCAGATCAGATTTTGGTGATCTCTGATGGACGGATCAGCGAACAAGGAACCCATGACGAGCTTATAGCAAAAGCCGGGATTTATCAGGATTTTGTAAATATCCGTAAAAAGTCCTCCGGCTGGAGCCTTGCATGAAGGAGACAATAGTGAAGATTCATGCGTCCGGAGAGGATTATCTGGAGGCTGTGCTGGTTCTTCAAAAGAAGCAGGGCATGGTCCGCTCCATTGATCTTGCCCGGCACATGGGCTTTTCAAAGGCGAGTATCAGTCATGCGGTGGGCGTTCTGCGGGATGGCGGCTTTCTGACAATGGACGAGGATGGATTTCTCCACCTGACCGATATAGGCCGGGAGGTGGCAGAGAAAATCTATGAACGCCATTGCTTTTTTACAAAGCACTTTATATCCATAGGCGTTGATCCTGAAACGGCGGAGGCTGATGCCTGCCGAATCGAACACGATATTAGTGCAGAAACCTATGAACGACTGAAAGAATCTATCACGAAAGAATAATTACATAGCGCATGAACCTGCCCCGATTAAGGGGAAAGAAAAAAACCGTTGGTTGGGGCAGGTGATTTTGCGCGCCTATTTTAAGCTATTACCCTAACGGCGGTTTTGAGAAATCAGAGCCGCCGTTTCTTTGCGTTTACACAAACCAATGACGACTTGCAGGGACACGGTAGCCGATTGGAGGTTGATTTACCGTGTCCTTCTTTTTATTTCGCAGTATCCATGATCTGCACCAGTTAAAAAAAGCGTAGCTCCCCCATCGGAGCAGTCCGGCTTTGAATGTGAAATTAAACAGTACATAACCGATAATATATTTTCGTGCGCTTGTGTGGCCTTGTGTCGCGCAGGCGTATTTTGCTTTCCAGACTTCGAGACAAAGTGTCCCGAGGTGCGGTGCCGTTCTCCGCCATTACTCCATTTCGTTTCCGACCAACCCCGAACAAACTGAAATGGAGGATTTTACGATGACTACTATCAATCTGAAAGATCTTTATTATTGGTACACGCAGGATCAGCTTATCGAAGTTTCTGACGAGGTTGCCGAGGTATTCAAGGCCGATGCCCGTTATGAAATGGCCTACCAGCGGCGGCTCTCCCGGCACAAGGCGCAGTATTCTCTGGACTGCGATGACGGGATTGAGTATTCCGCTTGCCTGCATGAGCCGACCCCGCAGGAGCTCCTTGAACGGATGGAAACCTTTCTTCGTCTGTGGAACGCTCTCAATTCTCTGCCGGAGATCCAAGGCCGTAGAATTGACGCACATATCATTCTTGGCAAGTCGATTAAGGAAATTGCCGAGGCCGAGGGCGTACATGAGGAGTCTATTCGCCAGTCGATCAAGCGTGGCCTTGAACGCATGAAAAAAACTTTTTGATTTTTTCTTCTTAACCCACTTGGAATTGATGAAAAAATGTCTCGGTTTATGAGAGGAGGTTTTCTTCCTAACGCAAGGGAATAACGGCAACCCTGAGTAAGTACGGGGAGCCAGACGGTGGGTGCGCGGTGACATCTCCCAAAAGAGATTGAGCGAACAACACCAACACTGTAAATGTGCCCGGCCATCCCAAGGCCATGATCCGGCGCTGAACAGGTTGGCTGCCTGTTCCTCCGGGCTTGTCGCTTTACTTGCGTTGAGAGCGCCGCACAGAAAATAACGATTGTCTTTGGACAGGCCAAGTAAATATGTGCAGCGCTCTCTAATATTCAAAAACTATAATGAACCTCGAGACAAAGTGTCCCAAGGTGGAGTAAGGCAACAGGCCAGCATCCCGGTGGTGCTGGCCTGTTGCGTTTCCCCACCAAACAGCGGGAGGCGTTCTATCAATCTGCGAAGGAGGTTTACCGTGAAATTAACTACACAGGAACTTGAACAAATGAAAAGCGTTGACATTGGCGCGGTGGCTGCCGAGTCCCTGCCTGATGTGAGCGGTATGACCTTTGACAATGCGCTTTCCCGAAAGGAGCGCATCTCTCGATTTTTGCAGACTGTCAAAAATCCATACTGCTTTTGCATCGGTGGTGTTGGCGTGAAAATTGAATTTGCTGAAAGCGGGCCATCTCTCCAAGACAAGCTGACGGATTTCCTGCTGCGGCAAAGAAGCGGGCTGTAACTTCGGTTACAGCTCGTTTTGCTTCTTCGAGACAAAGTGTCCCGAAGTGGAGGCATCCTTGTTGTCCTCCCCGGACAGAGTTATAATATAAGTGTAATGTGATAGGGAAGGAGGAACAATGGCACGAGCAAAAAACAGAGGGTATCAGCAGAGTTTCTCTCCCTCTTACACAATCCGCCGCTGGCGGCTGGGCATCTATATCCGGCTTTCAAAGGAAGATTTGAAAAAAGGAAAAGACGATAGCAACAGCGTAAAGAACCAGCGTGACCTACTGAACGATTTTTACCGACGCAACATTGACGAGTTTGAAAGCATCACGGAATATGTGGATGATGGTCATACTGGAACGGACGCCAACCGTGAAGATTTTCAACGGCTCTTGGCGGATGTCATGAGTGGTAAAATCAACTGCGTTATAGTAAAAGACCTGTCCCGCTTCGCACGAAATTATAGCGATGCCGGAAGTTTGATCGATAACCTGTTTGTTCAAATGGGTGTTCGCTTTATCAGCCTTGCTGAGAATGTGGACAGCTACAAGAACCCCGACAGCGTTTCAAATATCATCGTTCCCATTACAAACGTGATGAACGATAATTACTGCTATCAGACTTCCAAAAAGATCCGGCAGGTATTTGATTACAAACGGCGCAACGGCCAGTATATCGGAGCATTTGCTCCTTACGGCTATGTAAAGCACCCAAAGGACAAGCACAGGCTGATTGTTGATCCCGATGCTGCTGAAAATGTCAAACTCATTTTCACAATGCTTATTCAAGGGTCATCAAAACGTGCTATCGCGCTGTACCTGAACGAACACGGCGTACCGAGCCCCTCGGCTTACAAGGTACAAAAGGGCTTGCCTGTTTCGACAAGAGGGTATGACGATCCTATGTGGGGAGTCCGCATGATCCACTCCATTCTTACCAATCCGACCTACACCGGGGATTTAGCCCAAGGCCGAAGCCGGGTGAAAAGCTACAAGGTACACCAGATTGAAGCTGTTCCACGCGAGGAATGGGTGGAAGTGGCTGGAACGCATGAGGCCATTATCGACTATGAAACTTTCGACAAGGTACAGGCTCTCTTACAGCGTGATACCCGTACTTCCCCGAAAGGCCGTGAGGTACATTTATTCAGCGGCTTTCTGAAATGTGCCGATTGCGGGCGGGCCATTACCCGATGCGTTGGCAAGAACAACAATGTATATTATTCTTGCTCAACCTACAAGAACCGTTCCCGGACAGCCTGCACCATGCACTCAATCAAGCATGAACGGCTGGAGGCTGCTGTTTTGTTCGCTGTACAGCATCAGGTACATTTGGCTGTTTCCTACTCGGAAATCGTCACGCAGATCAATTCCGCTCCAATCAAAAAAAGCCAGTCTTACCGACTGGACGATCTGATAGCTGCAAAAGAGCGGGAACTGACAAAGATAACACGCTACAAGCAATCTCTTTATCAGGACTGGAAAGACGGTGAAATCACCCAGCAGGAATACCGGGATATGAAGGCTGACTATGAACGGCAGACTTCTGATATTTCCGCGGTGCTTACCCGGCTGAACGCTGAACGCGCAGAACTGGCAAACGGTGTGGACAATGAGCATCCCGCACTGGTAGCCTTTATGAAGTATCAAAACATTGAAGCCCTCAATCGGGAAATCTTGGTTGAGCTTGTGGACTATATCAAGGTCTATGAAAACGGCAATATCAGCGTGAAATTCAAATTTGCTGACGAGCTCCACAAGATTGCAGAGTACATTGAAATTAACACTACGGAAGATACCGCAGTAGCGGGCTAACCCCCGCTACAAACCCCTTTGACAGTGTGTTTTCCTAATAGGCGCTAATCATATGCTGGTGAACTCCATTTGTGGGAAAACGGAGAAAGCACGAAAATTGATGACGATGTAATCTTCCTTGTTCCCAACTTCTCCAACGGAGAGTTAATCCAGAAAAAGATTATCGGCACAAAAAAGATTATCGGCACAAATAATTATTCTGTGCCTGCTACCGAGGCAACCGCAGCGAGTCCCTGGTAATTAGGTAAATATCGCTATAAGTAAAACCACGCACATCACATAAGAGGTGTGCGTGGTTCTGTATAACCTGTTCGATACGCTGTGGTTCAATACCAATATACCGTTGTGTGGTGCTGGCACTGCTGTGTTGTAGCAGTCTTTGAACCAAAGCAATATCGAACCCATTGGCATTGTATATCTCTGTGGCGTACCACTTGCGGAAACTATGGGTGCTGATCCTGTCAATCCCTAAGTAGTCGCATACAATCCG
>OHNM01000360.1_pt1 | contig 11515 bp, 10 predicted proteins | sample 1569661 | NCBI WGS metagenome assembly OHNM01 (sample SAMEA3879508, study PRJEB24766) | human gut metagenome | biome: human-associated habitat; feature: feces | place: USA | collected 1985/1987 | reverse complement strand
CGGTGCTGCTCCGCGCCCTGCCGCTGCTGCCGCCGCAGATCAAGCTGCTGCTGCCGGGCAGCGGCGCACGGCTGGAGGCGTGCCGCGCCTTGGCTGATGAGCTGGGCGTGGCGGAGCGCGTGCGGTTTCCCGGTCAGGTTCGCGACATCCCCGTGTGGCTGGGTGCGGCGGATATCGCCGTATCCTCCAGCCGGTCGGAGGGGCTGCCCTTCAACATCATGGAGAGCATGGCCTGCGGCTTGCCGGTGGTGGCCAGCGACGCAAAGGGACATACCGATCTGATCGGGCCGGAGAACGGGCTCCTGTTCCCACGGGGGGATGAGGCGGCCTTTGCCGCCGCAGTAAGAAAGCTGGCGGCGGATGCCGGTCTGCGGGCGCGGATGGGACAGGCCGGACGGGAGAAAATGCAGCGGTACGCACTGGATGCGGTACTGCCGCAGGTGATGGAACAATACCTGTCCGTGACAAGATAAAGGAGAGCGGATATGATACGGGAAAATCAGCAGTTACTCAATCAATTCAACGTCTTTACGGATGCGGTGGCGGCCTTTTTAGCCATGCTGGTGTCCTACTGGCTGCGCTTCAGCCTGTTCCGCGGCATCAAGGGGCTGCCCTTCAACTACTACGTCTGGCTGGGTGTGGTGGCGGCGGCGCTGACGCTGGTGGTGTTCGCTGTGGCGGGGCTATATGAGTCCTTCCGCACCGTGCGGTTCCATGTGGAGGCCGGGCGTGTAGCGGTGCTGGAGCTGCTGGTGACGCTGATCATCATGGCCGCCATGTTTGTGCTGCGTCTGGGCGAGACATCCCGCTGGTCGGTGGTGTTCTTCTACGGTATCGCGACACTGCTGCTTCTCGGCAAGCGCGCCTGTATCCGGCTGCTGCTGCGGCGCTATCGCGCCATGGGTTATAACCAGAAGCGTGTGCTGCTGGTGGGACACGGCGAGAGCGCCGAGGCCTACGTCAAGCGGGTGGCGAATGACCGAAACTTGGGTTATCAGGTGCTGGGATATGTGGCGGACAACAGCAAATGGGGAAAGCTCCCCTACTGCGGCACATACGGCCAACTGGAGGAGATCTTCCGGCGGGAAAAGCCGGATGAGGTGGTGGTGGCCCTGCCCACAGAGGAGGGGCGCTGGATGAAAAAGATCATCAACGCCTGCGAAAAGGACGGCACCAAGCTGTCCGTGATACCGTCCTACGTCAAGTATATGCCCGCCAATCCGCAGGTGGACAGCGTTAACGGCTTGCCGCTTTTCAACCTGCGCCGCATTCCGCTGGACAATGTGGGCAACGCCTTCATCAAGCGGACGGCGGATATTGTCTGCGCTCTGCTGCTGATCGTGCTGACCTCGCCGCTGATGCTCATCGCGGCCATCGGCGTGAAGCTATCCTCGCCGGGGCCCATCATTTTCAAGCAGGAGCGGGTGGGCAAGGATAAAAAGCCGTTCTATATGTATAAGTTCCGCTCCATGAAGGTGAACAGCAGCCAGAACACGGGGTGGAGCAAAAACGAGGACAACCGCAAGACGTGGTTCGGCTCCCTCATCCGCAAGTGCTCGGTGGACGAGCTGCCTCAGTTCTTCAACGTGCTCAAGGGCGATATGAGCCTCATCGGGCCCAGGCCGGAGCTGCCGTTCTTTGTGGAGCAGTTCCGGGAGGAGATCCCCCGCTATATGGTGAAGCATCAGGTGCGGCCCGGTATCACCGGCTGGGCGCAGGTCAACGGCTACCGGGGGGACACGTCCATCTCGAAGCGCATTGAGTACGATCTGTACTACATCGAGAACTGGTCGCCGGCCTTTGATCTGCGGATCCTGCTGATGACGGTGTTCTGTATGTTCAACAAGGAGAAGATCAACTCGCACCGGGATAAAAAAGAAAAATGAGAGAAAAAAGGCGCACAGGCGCCTGCCTTTTGTATGTCACAGCTTCAGCTTTCCGGCGAGGAACGCCTCGTACCGGTCGCAGATGGCCTGCACGTCGCTGCCGAAGGCGATCTGCCGCCCCTTGTGAAGCCACAGCACCTTGCTGCACAACTCACGGATCTGCGTCAGGGAGTGAGACACCAGAATGCTGGTGGCGCCGGAGGAGAGGATCTCCCGCATCTTGGCCTCGCTCTTTTTGCGGAATGAGCCGTCGCCGACGCTCAGCACCTCATCCAGAATGAGAATATCCGGCTGCACCAGACTGGCGATGGAAAACGCCAGGCGGCTCTTCATGCCGGAGGACAGTTGCTTGAACGGTCTGTCCTCGAACTCTTTCAGCTCCGCAAATTCGATGATCTGCTCGTACATCTCGTCCATGAATTTCCGGGTGTAGCCCAGCATGGCACCCCGCAGATAGGTGTTCTCCCGCACTGTCAGGTCGCCGTCAAAGCCGCTGGCCAGCTCCAGCAGCGCCGCAATGGTACCCTCCCGGTGGATACTGCCGCAGGTGGGCTCCATGATGCCGCTGACGACCTTCAGCAGCGTGGATTTTCCCGCGCCGTTGGTGCCGATGATGCCCAGCATATCTCCCTTTTCCAACGAAAAGGTGATGTCCTTGTCCGCCCAGAACTCCTGCACATGGTAGTCGCGCTTCAGCTTCCGTACCACATACTCCTTCAGCCCGATGTCCTTGAAGTCGCCGGTGATGTAGCGGATGGAGACGTTGTTAACCTCTAAAATGCTCATGTCCGCCTCCTTACACATAGTACAAAAACCGGGTGTTGTACTTCTTATACATTCGGCAGCCCAGTCCCAGCACGACCAGTACATCAAACAGCATCAGCAGGTGGAACCAGACGGAGGGGATGGTGGCCTCGATGACGATTTTTCGGAAGTACCGGATGTACAGGTAGATGGGATTCACCAGAAACAGGCACTGGATGTTGTAGCTGTAATGGTCAATGGTGTAGAAGATAGCCGACATATACATCAGTAACTGGGTGAAGATGCTCCACAGGTACTGGATGTCCCGGAAGAACACGAACAGCGCCGACAGCACCAACCCTACGCCGATGTTGAACAGCACCAGCAGGCAGATGGGGTAGAGCAGCAGCAGGAACTTCCATGTGAACGTGATGCCGTCAAAGGCGCAGAACACGAAGAAGATGCACAGCGTCAGGCCGAAGTTGATGAGGGTCTGCACGTTCTTAGAGAACAGGAACAGGTACTTGGGGACATTGACCTTTGTGAAGATGCGGGCGTTGCCCATCAGGGACTGCATACCCTGAGACGTGGATTCGTTGAAATAGGCGAACACCAGGTTGCCACAGAATAGGTAGGTGGTGTAATGCGCCATGTTGCGGCCAAAAAACTGGGTGAACACCAGCTTCATCACCAGCAGCATCAGCAGCGGCGACAGCAGGCTCCACGCCATGCCCAGCACCGTGCGCTTATATTTCTTTTTGAAGTCGCGCTTCACCAGCTCCTCAAAGAGGAACTGATAGCGCAAAAACTTATTTCGGATCATGTGACGATTTCCTTGTGGTTATTGGTAAAGATTGGCGTTGGTACGCCGCGGCGGTCAGGTGCGCTCGATCCGCGCACAGATGCGCCCGATCCACTTGTCATACCGCAGAAGGGATTTGAGTTCCTCCAGCAGCAGGGAGATGACCAGAGAGACGACGGTCAGCACTGCGATGATGGGGATAAAGTGCCTCCACGCATAGATGAAGTCTGCCAGATATATGCCGCGGATAAACGTATGTACCATAAAGATGTTCATGGAGTGATGTCCGAGGAACTGGAGCACCTGCCGGACGCTGGGGATGGGGATCACAAACTCCACAGCGAACAGGACGAGCACCAGCGGGAAAAGTCCCCATTTCAGCTCCCAGTATTGGGCGGTGGGAATACTGCCGTAGGACAGATAGCCTGCCGCCAAAAGCAGAAGCTCCACAGCGAAGCGCAGCCATCTGCGCCGGCCGTTGACGATCCGCTCGATGAGGTTGTACTCAGCGCAGAGCATTCCCAGCACAAAGCAGAAGAGGAAGGGATATGGACGGCTTCCACCCCTGGCGAAGGGATCGAGTAAAAGCAGCCGCGGCAGGATCACTACTGCCGCAAGGCAGATGGGCAGGCGTTTTTCACCCGCGCCGTTTTTGACGCCGCACAGGAGGATGGGAACCAGCATGATATACACAAAGCAGGCGCTCATGTACCACCAGACGCCATCCAGTGTGCCGGTTTGAAAGAGATTTGCCAGACCCAGAAAGTCGAGGACGATCTCGACCAGTGAGTTCCAGATATTCCCCTTGAGGAATATACGGGCAAACCGTCCGTCTGCGAATTGAGTAATGATCGCGCTCAGGATCCAGATCACCCAGTAGCCGGAGAAGGTCTTGATATACCGGGAGACCGTCCATTTCACCGGGGTGGTGGTGCGGCTGCGGTAGCTGAGATATAGTCCGTAGCCGGAGACGAGGGCGAACAGAGACACGCAGATCTTGGACAGCGCGGCAGCGTATACCACCCCCCCTTGCTGGAAGGGCCAGAAGGAGATAGTATAGTCTGCGAAGAGCGTCGCCTTGCGGAAGCAGTGGTGGAACAGCATCAGGAGGATGGCGATGCCCTTTACCGCCTGAGAGGCATCCTTATCGAAGCGGAGCGAAGTTTTTTTCATGCGGGAATCCTCCTGTGGCGCAGTGGTATCGAAAAATTAAGTGACCAGCTTTCGCAGTCCCGGCAGATACGAGCAGATGACAACGGACACGACGGTCAGCGCCCAGACGATCAGTGTATAGCAGACAGCCGACCACCACGCGCCGGTGCGGGAGACCGTGACACCGAAAAGCGTAATGTTGGCACCGAAACACCAAATAAATGTCTGGTGTAGGAAATAAATGCCGATAGCACGCTCCGCCAGCCATGAAACGGCACGTCCCAGCTTTTCCGGCATCGCCTGAAACCAAGCTTTCCCGCGGTAAAACAGGATAAAAACGCCCGTTCCATAGCAGAGGGGGCCGATGCTCAGCTCGGAGAAATACTGGTGGGTGACATCGCCGTGCTTTGAGAGATACAGTCGGCACAGCAGCGCAGTGAGGCCAAGTCCCAGGACGATCAGCAGTCCGGCGGACTTTTGCAGGCGGCTGTCTGCGGGCATATAATCGTAGATATAGCGGCCGAGAAACAGAAATCCCATAAAGCCGATATAGAATATCTGTACAAAGGAGTGGGAATAGACGGTGCCGCCCAGATCGAAGACTTGGCCATAGCATGCCAGCAGGCTGGGGAACAGCAGCGAGATCACAATGAGGCGCCGCTGCCATGCACGATCCAGCGCCGCATGGAGCTTGAAGAAGAACGGTGCCAGCGCATAGATCCAGACGAGCTGATAGGAATACCAAAGCGGTGTGGACGGCCCACGCTTCACTGGGATGGAGGCGAACGACCGGAGCAGCGCCGCCAGGCTGTATGTGTCTCTGTGGTGCAGCAGCATATCCAACACGATGTAGAAGGCATTCCAGAACACCAACAGTACCAGAAAGTGTACCAGCTTTTTCAGCCATTTTTTGGTATCCATGGGTCTGCCGAGCACAAAGATGCCGGTGGTCAGCAGAAAGACCGGAACAGCACAGCGGGGGAAGATGTTTAACAGGAAATAGGCGAGCCAGTTGCTGTCACCGCCGGGACCGCGGTTGTACACCGTACCTACGGAGTGGATCATGACGATCAGATAGGATGCCAGCAGCTTCAGCACATCCAACCAGCGCTCACGCTCCTTGGGGGCGTGAGGCACCGCCGACTCCCGCAGCAGCAGCCACACCGCCAGTGCCAGCTCTACGGCCAGCAGTGCCGTGGCGATGGCCAGCCGCACGGCCTTTTCCGTGCGCTGCACGGAGACCGGCGTATCCGGAAGTGCTACTCGAATGCGGGTGTCCTTCGGCGCATAACAGTCGACGGTCTGCACCTCACCGCAGCATTCGACCTGAACGATACCCTTGGCGCTGTTGCCCAGGAACTCCAGATAACGGTGAGAGCCGGCAGGGAGCGCTACTGTGAAGCTCCGGGAGGCCTGACCCGACACATAGTTTTTATTGGCACTGTCGTACCATTTGTACCAGTTTTCGTTCAGCCAGCTGTCCTCACCTGTAACGTGAATGGACTGGGAGTGGCCATTGACAAAAACACCGGTGAGGTAGAGTGTGGTCTCATGGGAGGCGCTGTTTTTTTCGTTCAGCGCCGTGATGGTCACGGTGTCCGCCTGCGAAAGACCGGACAGAGGCAGCGCGTCGACGGCGAGCCAGTTCACGCAGGAGCAGCCGACTGTGAGCAGAGCGATCAGAAGCAGGTACTTACACCGATTCTCTCTCTCTCTCTCTCTCTCTCTGCGCGCCCTGCCCTCATCAGCGCCAGCGCGGCCGCCAGCGCGCAGAGGAGCGACGCGGCGATCTTACCGAAAAGCATCATTGGCCGTGCTCCTCCAGCAGACGATCCAGACGGCTGTTCAGGGCGGCTACCTCCGCCTCCAGCGCGGCGATCCGTGCCGCGTCAAGACCCGTCTGCTCGGCGTAGATGGCGTTTACCACGTGTTCCTTGATGCGCTGGCCGCTCTGTCCATCGAAATAGGGGATATGAGACTCGAAGGCGGCCCTGCGCTCTGCCTTGCGGGGATCCTCGCCCCGCAGACACTGCTCGGTGAAGGCGATCATATCCTCGGTGGTCAGACCCTGATAATAGCTGTCAATAATGGGCTGCACCGCGTCAGTAAGCGGCTCGTAGTAGTCCTTGTTTGCCATGAAGAGAATGGGGTAGCCGGTGACATCGGCCTCCACCATCAGGGCGCTGCGGTCGGTGATGAGGAAGTCGCCGTGCAGGATGGTGGGGCGGTAGTCGTCCGACCAGTCGATGTAGGCGTTTTCCATCTCGCCCAGCATATCCACCAGCTTTTTGGCGTGTACGCCCAGCTCGCCTTCGCCGTCCAGAAATTTGGGATGCGGCAGCAGCACCGCGAAGATCTCATCCTGCTTGGAGGCCAGATAGCGGGCAAACCGGAGATACACCGGCAGCTCAGGCGTGACCATGATGCCGGTACCGTCAGGCTGCGGGGTGATCTTGGGAAAGTGAACGTGCCAGACGAGGATCTTCCGACCCTTGGCGCGTTGGGCGATCTCCGGGAGCTGGGAGAACTGCTCCTTGTGATAGAGCGCGTCGAATTTGGGATGACCCAGACATTTGACGGCGGCGTAGTTGGTGCTGTAACGGCGGTAATCCGCACGGATGGACTCGGAGAAGGTGAAGACGCGCCATGCGTTTTTCACCACAGCATTCAGGAAGTGGGCGTCCCGCGCATGGGCGGTGTCCGACAGCTCGATGCCGTAGGGAATGTAGATGATGCGGGTACCCTTTTTCTTGAAGGCAGCGGAACGGACGTGGGGACGTCTGTGGCCGAAGTCGTAGGGCGTCTGCATCACGGTGATGTGGGGCATGAACTGGCAGAACAGCTTGTCGCTGTACGGTGTGTAGGCGATGCCCTTCTCCTTCAGAAACTGCTGGGCGGTCAGCATCTGCGTGGTGTCGCCGTATAGTTCGTCCAGCAGCGTGAACTCCACACGGATGCGGGGATCGTCCTTGCAGGCGAGATAGAAGCTCTCCCAGCTGGGCCAGAAGGAGGCCGCCTGAAACAAAAACAGTACGCGGATCAGTTCACCCTCCTGATAGGGGATGAGATAGTCGTTTTCGTTTCCGCCAGAGGAGAAGCGGATCGTCTCCTCCAGATCGCAGATAACATTTCGCATCAGCTTATAGGTTACCTTGCGCATAAATTCAGCCAGCGGTTTGAAAAGACGCTTGATCCCGTATTTGATAGACATGAGTGATTTTCCCCCTATAAAGTGATTCGCTTTCCCTCTCTTGCGGGTTATTTTTTCAGATGGTCTTTCCCGCACAGGTATTTGTAGAACATACTCATCATCAGGTGGTCGAAGATCATGTGGATGTCCTCGGTGACCTGCATACTCATCACCGGCGCGTGCAGCGAGATGTCACACAGCTCCTTGAGCTTGCCGCCGGTGTAGCCGGTGATGCCGATGACCTTGTTGCCCTGCGACTTGGCGTAGTCCACGGCGTTGAGCACATTCTTGGAGTTGCCGCTGCCGGAGATGGCCACCAGCACGTCGTTGGGCTCCAGATTGCCGCGGAGCTGGAAGCGAAATACCTCCTCGTAGCCAATGTCGTTGGCAATGGCCAGCATGGTGGCCACGTTGTCGTTGAGGCAGTGGAAGCGGAACGGCACCTCGATATACTCGGAGACGCCCTTGTTGAAGTCGTTCTGGAAATGGGAGGCGGTGGCGGCGCTGCCGCCGTTGCCGCAGATATAGATCCGGCCCTTCTTCAGTCGGGTCTCATCCAGAAAATTCAGGCAATCGTTGATCGCGTCCACGTCCAGCTGGCTCAGGATCTCCTGTTCCAGCGCGATGTACGCGCGGATGTCCTTCGTATAGTCCATGGTCAACCTCCTATGATCTGTTTCACGACGTCCAGCAGATCCGCGCCGGTGCGCTGGGGCTGTACGTCATATTTCCCGTCACGCCCGGCCTCGCCCGTCAGGACAAGGGCGGTGTGGGTGCCGGCGTTCAAGCCGGTCTGGAGATCCACGGTGGTGTCACCCACCATCCACGACTGGGCAAGATCAATATTGAACCGCTCCGCGCAGGCGGTGAGCATACCGATGTCCGGCTTGCGGCAGCGGCAGGGGATCTTGTAGGCGGGATTTTCCTCCGGATAGCCCTTGTCGGGGTGGTGGGGGCAGAATACGATGCCGTCCAGATAGGCGCCCTCCTGTCCCAGCAGTGTAGACAGCTTTCGGTGGATGTTCTCCACATCCTCCACGCTGCACATACCGCGGGCTACCACCGGCTGGTTCGTCACCACAACGGCCAGATAGCCGGAGCGGTTCAGCAGACGGATCGCCTCTGCCGCGCAGGGCTCCAGCTCCAGCTGCTCCGGGGTGGAGATGAGTCCGCGGTACTGATTGACCGTGCCGTCCCGGTCGAGAAATACGCATTTCTGCTTTTTTTCCAGATTGCGGGCGGCTACCACACCGCGCTCCAGCTCGCCGGCTGCCGCAGTGATGCGCTCCGGCGTACCCACGTCCTTGATATACTCCGGGGACAGGTAGGCGTATACGGCACCGCCCTGCCGCGCCAGCGGCCAGAGAACCTGCTTTTCGAGGTCGGTCTTTTCGCCGCGGACGATGCGTCCGCACAGCCGCTTGTTCACAATGTAAAAGCCGGCGTTGACGCAGTTGTCATACCAGTCCGTCCGCGTATCGTGCTTGGAGAGAAAGCCGCATACGCGCTGTGTCTCGTCCCGCAGAACGATATCGGAGTCAAAGGGGTGGGAGTTGGGGTGTACAAACAGAGTGGCCTCCGCCTGCTTTTCACGGTGGAATGCCATCATGCGGGGGATGCTGATGTCGAAAATGGTGTCGCCAAACACCAGCAGGAAGTCCTCCTCCAGCCGGTCAGCGACCTCCGCCAGCGCACCGGCAGTACCCAGAGGCTGCTCCTCCCGGAAGTAGTCGATGCGGACGCCGAAGTCGGCGCCGCTGCCGAAATATGCCTCGATCTTCTCGCCCAGATAGCCGATGATGAGAAGGATGTCCGTGACACCGCTGCGGCGCAGACATTCGATCTGCCATTGCAGAATGGGCTTGCCGGCGATGGGCGCCATGGGCTTGGGGATCTCGTCATTGGTGATGGAGCGCAGGCGGGTACCCTTGCCGCCTGCCATGATGACCGCCTGCATTACAGGACCGCCTCCACCGTTTTTGCCACCGCCTCGTCACTGGTCAGAGAGGTGCTCCAGCCGGCGGCGTGGATCTTGTCCAGATTGTAGGCAAATACGGGGACATCGCCCTTCCAGCCGCCTCGGCCGCCGGTATACTCAAAGGGAATGCCGGTCAGACCCATCTTCTCGCAGACGATCTCCGCGATACGGGTGACGGAGGACTGGGTCTCCACGCCCACGTTGTACAGCGTGACACCCTTGCCGACGTCCTTAAAGCGCATGATGGCGTCCACCAGATCCAGCACATAGATATACGGTTTGGTCTGGGTACCGTCGCCCAGGATCCGCAGGTGGGAGGGATCATCCTTCAGCCGCTTGACAAAGTCAAAAATGACGCCGTGCGTCAGCCGGGGGCCGATGACGTTGGGGAACCGGAACACCAGCACCTCCAGATCGTTCATGTAGGCGTAGGCGGAGATGGCAGCTTCAGAGCCGAGCTTGCAGCCGCCGTAATAGGAGATGGGGCGCAGCGCCACGGCGTCCTCGGATACCTCGCGGCCCATCTGCTCGCCGTAGACGGCGGAGGTGGACGCGAAGAACAGCTTTTTCACGCCGTTGAGCCGCATGGCCTCCAGCAGGGAGAACGTGGTGGAGTAGGTGTTGTGATATTCAATGGCGGGGTCGTTGGCGCTGGCCTGAATATCGGAGTTGGCCGCCAGATGGAACACATAGTCCACCTGCTCCGCCCGGAAGATCTCGTTGACGGCGGCGAAGTCCGCCAGATCCTGCTCGTACAGCTTGAAGCGGGGGTTATCGAGCAGGTGGGTGATATTGGCCTTTGTGCCAATGAAATAGTTGTCCACGCAGACAACGTCGTGGCCCTCGGCCAGAAGCGCGTCGATGAGGTGGCTGCCGATGAATCCGGCGCCGCCGGCTACTAATGCCTTCATATTCTTCCTCCTTTAATCCCAGTATTTGTCACCAATATACGCCACAGAGGTACCGTCCTTCTCGAAGGAGAAGGGGAATTCCTTTTTCCGCAGAGCAACGCGCAGCTGCTCCTGCTTGTCGGGCTCACAGTAGAACAGCAGGAATCCGCCGCCGCCGGCGCCCAGCAGCTTGCCGCCCAGTGCACCATTTGCCATGGCGGTCTCGTACGCCTCGTCGATGGCCGGATTGGAGATGCCGCTGGCAAGCGTCCGCTTCAGCTTCCAGCCCTCGTTCAGCAGGTCGCCGAAGCCGGAGATGTCGTCCCGCTCCAGCGCCGTGCGCATATCCTCCGCCAGCGCGCACATCTGGCGGAGATTGGCGGTCTTGTCCGCGGAGCCCATGTTCTTCTTCTGCTCCGACAGGATGGAGTTGGCGGAGCGGACGTCGCCGGTATAGAACATCATCAGATTCTGCTGGAGGCGGCGGTATGTCTCCGAGCGCATCATTACCGGCGCCACGGATACTGTGCCGTCCCGGTGGAAGCAGATGAAATTCAGGCCGCCGTAGGCAGCGGCGTACTGATCCTGCTTGCCGATGGGACTGCCCAGTTTTTCGATCTCGATCTGGCAGGCCTTTTCCGCAATGGCGCCCTTGGACATATACTTTCCCTGATAGCAGTTCAGCGTGTTGATAAGACCCACCGTGAACGTGCTGGAGGAGCCAAGGCCGGTGCCGCCCGGCACGTCCGCCGTGGAGACGATCTCCACGCCGTGGAGCTTCCGCTCGTTCAGCACACAGTTGAAAATGCGGTGCCGGATCTCGGAGAGGTCATTGACCAGCTCGTTTTCGGAGTATTTCAGAAGCGTTTTGTT
>OHNM01000351.1_pt1 | contig 11585 bp, 12 predicted proteins | sample 1569661 | NCBI WGS metagenome assembly OHNM01 (sample SAMEA3879508, study PRJEB24766) | human gut metagenome | biome: human-associated habitat; feature: feces | place: USA | collected 1985/1987 | reverse complement strand
GCTCACGTCCGCGCAGATACTTTTCCTTGTCACGGGACTTTTTGTATTCACTATACAGCGGCTTTTGTTCTTTGTAGGTGGCGGTATGCTTTATCAGCAGCGCCAGATCAGACAGGCGGTGTTCCGCCGTTTTCAGCGCAGCGGCAGTTTGCTCGTTGCTGTCCTGAAGCTCCGTGATCTTCTGTTCCAAATCGGTATAGCGGGAAATGCCGTGCTGGTCGAGAAATACCATTGTGCGGGCGGCGCGTTTCAGGTTTTCAATTTTTGCCCAGCGTTCATAGCCTGCGGATTGCTGCGCCTTGATGCAGTTTTCAATGTCAATCAGCAGCGACACGCCGCTGCGCTCCGGCTTCGGCGTTTTCAGAATGACCTTGCCCTTGATGCGTTCGGCTATGGCTTCCTCGGTGTAGGCTTCACCCAACGTCTTTGCACGGGTAAATCGCTCCTGACCGGGAGCGCGGAATGAGATGTACTTTCCACGCTTGATTTCGTAACCACGCTCTTTCAGCTTGTCCAACAAATCGTCAATGCTCTCTGATGAATACACGCTTGATTTCATACCCCTCGGCTTCCAGCCGACGCAGGAGGTCGTCAAGGTCTTTGGAAATGGGAATGAGCCTGTCAATGGCGATTTTCAGCTTTTGCTTGTAGCTTGTCCCTTTCCGCTGCGCGTCCCATTCGGCGTACTGCTTGCCGCGCTCCGCGCCGGGCGTGACAACGGACAGCCCATTTTCTCGGCACAGCCTGTCGCTGACATGGCGGATCTGCGCATAGCTTTTGCGGTTGGAAATGTACTTCTTATGCTCCGCAAAATCCACGGCGCAGAAAATAATATGGTTATGGCAATGCTCCTTGTTGATGTGGGTAGCAATGACATACTCATACTTGCCGCCGAGGATTTCATCGGCAAGCTGCCGCCCGATCTCGTGGGCTTGCGCATAGCTGACCTCGCCCGGCTCAAAGGCCTGTATCAGCTGGTGAGCGAGATTGTTGCCTTTCTGCATGGCAAGCAGCCGTGTCTTCTCAAACTCAAGGTCCGCGGTTTCCACGGCGCAGCCGAACGAGGACACCAGCAGCTTATCGTCGGTCTTTGCCGGATCAACGATATAGTCAATAGCTTTTTTTAAGGTGCTTTTGATAGGATGGATCTTTGTAATTGCCATATCTCCGCCATCGCCCCCTTGATGTCCTCAATGTCCTGCGCATAGAGCGTTCCCGTAGCGTTCACGCGCTTCGCAATCTGATTGATGTTTTTGAAAAATGTTCAATTGCTTTTTTCATATCATGGATGTCATCTTTATAGATGATACCTGTCTGATTTACTCTCTTTGCAATCTGATTGATGTTTGTGCCGATTTTTTGCAGCTCGGCGGTCATTGCTTTCACGTCGCTGTAATCCAGCCGGATCACATAGCCGTCTATGAGCATTTTCCGCGCATAAACGGAGAAGCAGCCCGTACCCATCTGCTGCATTTTACGCTCGATCATTGCCCGTTCCTCGGCAGTCACAGGAACGCGCAGCACGATATTCCGCGTTCGGTTTGCCATTTGTTCACCGTCCTTTCCGCTCCGAATAAGGGTTTGGGATTATCCCAACAAGCAAAGCACAAACAGGTGCTTTTTCGGGAGTGTGGCTACACTCCCTATGCTTGCTACGGTATCTCCCTCACTACTACAACGGCGGCACAGCCGCAATTTGGCAAACCGCAGGCAAACTTTTTCAAAAGAAAAACGCCATGAACCACCTGTTCATAGCGTTCCTTATACCGTATTCAATTTTCTCCCTCGTTGTCCGTCCTTGCGTCCAGCAACGCTTGCGCGGTTGCTGTGAGGATTTTGATTTCAGCGTCCGTCAGCTCATCCAACAGCGTTTCAAACTGCATCCGCTCCGTGGACTTGCCCTCCATAGTTTCACCATGAAGAATCTGATCCACAGAGATATGATAGCGGGACATCAGTTCTAAGAATACCTGTACGCTGGGATGCTGCCCCTTATTTTCGATGTTGGCAAGATAGCGCCAGTCGATATTGACCTGTTCCGCCAGCGTCTTACGCGATAACTGCTTGACTTTCCGCGCCTCTTTTACATCTGCGCCGAAAGTTTCAAAGCCGGGGCAATCTTCAACTTTCGCCATATAATATCACCCTGTTACATTGTATAATTCATACTTCACCCGTGGAATGTTGCTATATGCAGGTTGGTTGAAGTTTATAATTCATATCCCGTTTCTTGCATTGTTCGAGAAAGAGAACTATAATGTACTCTGTGGAGGTGCGAAATGGACTATATGACATTGAAAGAGGCTGCCGAAAAGTGGGGCGTGACCCCTCGACGGATAAACTATTATTGCGCCGGTGGCCGTATTCCCGGCGCTGTGAAGATGGCTACAATCTGGTTGATCCCGAAAGACGCGGAGAAACCTGTGGATATGAGGACAAAACAAGGAAAGGAATTAAAACATGAATAGAATATTGCTATTGGAGGATGATGTCAGTCTAATAGATGGCTTGGTCTACTCTTTGAAAAAGAATGAATTTGATGTTGAAGTTGCCCGTACAGTATGTGAAGCAAAACAATACTTATCCGAACTCGACCGATACGATTTATTGATTTTGGATGTTACTCTGCCAGATGGAACAGGATTTGACGTATGCGAAAGAGTAAGAAAAGAAAATCAGCAGATACCGATTATATTCCTGACTGCATCGGATGAAGAAGTCAGCATAATTCGTGGATTAGATAGCGGTGGGGACGATTATATCACCAAGCCTTTCAAACTGGGGGAATTGTGTTCCCGCATCCGGGCGCTGTTGCGTCGGGCCGGAGTTTCCAAAAGCGAAAAAAACACTTCTATGGAATGTGGCGACATTACCATTGATCTGTTGGGTAGCCGTGCAACCTTAAAGGGAAAAGCATTGGATTTGACAAGCGCCGAATATCGTTTGCTTTGTCTGCTGGTAAGAAACGCAAATCGCGTTGTGACAAGGGACATCATTCTAAATGAGCTGTGGGATGATACAGGAAATTTTGTTGATGATAATACCCTGTCCGTCTATGTACGGCGGCTTCGTGAAAAAGTGGAAACCAATCCGTCCCATCCAGAACACCTTATAACCATTCGTGGGTTCGGCTACCAATGGAAAGAGGTGTCTATATGAGTTTGTACCAAGATAGACAGATTAAAGGGTTCCTGCTATTTTTGACTTTGTTTGCTCTGCTGTTTGTAGGTACAGCAACCGTTTTGACTATTTATCAGGTGAACGATGCGGAAGTCCTATGGCTCAAACATGATGAAGCGGTTTCATCCTCACTTTTGGAACAGGGTGTTCCGAAAGAAGTGGTTGCAGTTGCCTTTACGAACACAGACATCAGTGACGATGGTAGGTCATTATTAGCGGCTGCGGGTTTGGGAAAACAGTCAGAAAGCAGTATGCGGCCTTATTTCAATCAATTTCAGCGTTCCGCTTTCTGCACCATGCTATGCACTGTGCTATTTTTTCTCTTTGTGCTTGCCATAGGAATATTTATTTTTTTCTGGAAAAGGAAGCGATTGTATCAACAGGCCGACAAAATATTGCTAAATTACATCAACGGGGATTACTCTTGTCATTTACCGCAGAATTATGAGGGGGCTATCTACCAAGTGTTTTCTTCGATAGAACAGCTTGCAACTATGCTCCAATCCAAAAATGAAACAGAACGTAAAGCAAAAGAGTTTTTGAAAGACACCATATCCGATATATCTCACCAGCTCAAAACGCCTCTGGCAGCCCTCACTATGTATCAGGAGATCATTGAAAGTGAGCCAGAAAATGCAGAAACGGTCAAACAGTTTGCGGCGAAGATGGGTATTTCTCTAAAGCGTATGGAGCAGTTAATCTTATCCATGTTGAAGATAACCCGACTGGATACGGGAAACATCATTTTTGAGAAAAAAAGTTGCCGTGTGTCCGAGCTGATAGCTCATTCAGTCAATGACCTAACCACAAGGGCTAAAAGCGAAAGCAAGCAGATTCAGATAGATGGCGATGGTGAACAGCAGCTTATTTGTGACATGGAATGGACAGGTGAAGCGATTGGAAACATTGTAAAAAATGCACTGGATCACACGCAAGCTGGCGGTATTGTCCGTATTACATGGGAGCGCACTCCTGCTATGTTTCGGATTTTTATTTCTGATAATGGTAACGGCATAGTCCCGGAAGATATTTACCATATCTTTAAACGCTTTTATCGCAGCAAACATTCCCTTGATACACAAGGAATCGGGCTGGGGCTTCCCCTTGCCAAGTCCATTATTGAGGGTCAAAACGGTGTTATCTCCGTACAAAGTGAAGTCGGAAAAGGTACGCTGTTTACACTATCTTTCCTTACGGATCTGTAAGGTCAAATTCACCTGCTTGTAAGCTGTTTTTGCTATCCTTTTGAGAAAGGAGGTACTGATGACTATGGAAATATTGAAAGTACAAGATTTATGTAAAACTTATGGCAAGGGTGAGGCGAAAGTCGAAGCGTTGAAGAAGGTTTCCTTCTCCCTGGATAAAGGCGAATTTGCTGCCGTTGTGGGTGAATCCGGTTCTGGCAAAAGCACATTACTGAACTGTATTGGAGCTTTGGATACCCCTACTTCCGGCCACATTTGGATTGATGAACAAGACCTGTTTTCCATGAAAGAGGAACAGCGCACGATTTTCCGCCGTCGTAATATCGGCTTTATCTTCCAATCCTTTCAGTTGGTTTCCGAGCTGAATGTGGAGCAGAATATCATGTTTCCGCTTCTTTTGGACTATCGCAAACCAGACCCGGCAGCAGTAGAAGAAATTTTGGAACTCTTGGGACTTACCGAGCGTCGACATCACCTGCCGAGCCAACTATCCGGCGGACAGCAGCAGCGTGTTGCCATTGGCCGGGCGTTAATCACAAAGCCCAAACTGATTCTGGCAGATGAACCTACTGGCAATCTGGACAGCAAGAATAGTCAGGATGTTATCGCCCTGCTTACGCAGGCGTCCCGTCGCTATCAGCAAACAATCCTGATGATTACCCACAATAAGGATTTGACTGCATCCGTTGATCGGGTGTTCCGGGTATCAGATGGCGTTTTGACGGATTTGGGAGGAAAAACAAATGAAGCATTATCTTGACCTTGTTCCCATATCCGCAAAAATCCACAAGAAGCAAAGCAGAATGTCTATTTTCTGCATTGTGCTGGCGGTATTTCTGGTTACAACTATTTTTGGAATGGCAGATATGTTCATCCGCAGCCAGATTTTGCAGGCACAGCAGGAGTCTGGGAATTGGCATATTGCCATTAAGAATATCAGCAATGAAGAAGCAGCAATTATTGCTTCACGCCCTGATATTGAAGTATTTTCACCGTATGGCGTACTCAATTATCGTGGAGAATTAGGCTACACTTTGGGTGGAAAAGATGTAGCGATATGCGGTTGTGATGAAAGCTATATAACTGAAATCTGGACTGACCAACTTGAAGAAGGTGTTTTTCCACAGACAAGTAATGAAGCGTTGGTGACTGAAAATGCAAAGCAGATAATGGGTGTTGCGATTGGTGATTCCATTGCCGTAGAAACTCCTGATGGCGATAAACTGAATTTTACCATATCAGGATTTATGAATAATACTGCCTCGATCATGAGTGGCGACTCCTACGGCATCATTTTGAACACAGAGGATTACTGCGCGATTTATCCGAATGTATCAGACGGGGAGCCGAATGATTACGGCATTATGTTTTTTACTCAATTTGCAAACACAAGAAATATACAAGGGAAAATTGCAGATTTGAAAGAACAATGCAATTTATCGAATGAACAAATATCTTCCAACAACAATCTGCTTGGATTGCTTGGACAAAGCCGCGTTCCCTTTTTGTTACAGGTTTACTTGGCTGCGGCTGTATTGTTTGTACTGGTAATGTTAGCTGGTATTATGATGATTGCAAGCAGCCTGAACAGCAATGTAGCCCAGCGTACCGAATTTTTCGGCCTTATGCGCTGTATCGGTGCAACACCAAAACAGGTTATGCGCTTAGTACGGAAAGAGGCGCTTAGTTGGTGCCGTTTGGCAATCCCTGTGGGTATTTCCATCGGTATAGTTGTCATTTGGGTCTTATGTGCGATTTTGCGTTTCCTAAGTCCGGAATTTTTCAAAGCGATGCCTACATTCGGATTTAGCGTACCAAGTATTCTTGCAGGAATCGTTGTGGGCTTGGTAACGGTTTTGTTCGCTGCCTATTCTCCGGCAAAGAAAGCAGCAAAAGTATCTCCGTTGGCAGCGGTTTCCGGTAATGCAAACGACTTGGAGCCTGCAAGAAATGCTGCTAATACACAACTGCTTAAGATTGATACAGCACTTGGAATTTATCATGCAAAAGCAAATCGGAAAAATCTGTTTTTGATGACAAGCTCATTTGCTCTCAGTATTATCCTTTTCCTTTCATTCTCTGTAACAGTTGAGTTCATGCAGCATACCTTAACACCGCTCCAACCTTGGACAGCAGATTTATCTATCATAAGTCCTGATAACGCCTGTGCTATTGACAAAGCATTACTTGATGATCTAAAGGAAAATCCTGTTGTGGATTTAGCGTATGGAAGAAAATTTGCATACGAGGTTCCGTCTGTCACAAACGGTATTGAAAAAAAGATGGATTTAATCTCTTATGAGCAGTATCAATTTGATTGGGCAAAGGACTATTTATTAGAGGGTTCTCTGGAATCTGTGCAAACTGATTTAGGGACGGGCTTAATTGTTTATAATTCGCAGAACACAATACAAATAGGCGATACTGTATCGTTGAATACAAACGGACAAAGTAAAGAAATCCAAATCGTGGGAATGTTGTCCGACTGTCCGTTTTACAGTGCCGCCGGTGTTGGAACAATTATTTGTTCAGAGGATACATTTGAACAAATTACTGGCGAGTCGAAATATACGGTTATTGATGTGCAGTTAGTGAAAGGCACAACAGACGAAGATGTTTATGTGATCCGCCAAATGGTAGATTCCTCATTTACTTTCGCTGATGAACGCATGGGTAACAGCAGTACCATGGGAACTTACTATTGTTTTTGGCTGTTCATCTATGGATTCCTCGTCCTAATTGCAATGATTACAATTTTTAACATAATCAATAGTATTTCCATGAGTGTGTCTGCACGGTTGAAACAGTATGGCGCTTTCCGTGCCATCGGCGTTAGCATGGGACAGCTAAGTAAAATGATTGTTGCAGAAGCCTTCACCTATACCATAATCGGCGGTGTAGTTGGTACGGTGTTGGGACTGTTTTGTAACAAGCTATTGTTTGGAATGTTGATAAGTTATAGATGGGGGGATGCTTGGACTCCTCCATTACCAGAGGTAGCTGTTATTCTGTTGATTGTCGTAAGCTCTGTAATTCTGGCTGTGCATGGGCCAATCAAGAGAATACGCAATATGTCCATTGTTGATACAATCAGCGCACAGTAATTCTACTTTTGAAGCGGGTGGCTTTAGAAGCCGCCCACTTTTGTCTTACAAATTCGTAAGTTGAAATTCACCTGTTTGTAAGCTGATTTTTTTATAATTAAGTTGATGAAAGAGAGGAAAAAATGAAAAAAATCCTTTCCACCAGAGTATTGGTGAAGATTTGTGTATTAACAACTATACTGCTGGTTTTGATAATCTATACTATATGGGGCAATTCAGCATTGATGGTAAGTATGGTTAATATCTCCAGCGATCGCATAGCATCTGCCTTTTCTAATTTTCGGATTGCACAAGTGTCCGACTTGCATAATGCTGAATTTGGAGAAAGCAATACAGAATTGATAGAATTGCTGTCTGAACACGAACCGGATATTATTGTGATAACTGGAGATTTAATCGATGCTGGACATACAGACATTGAGATTGCGTTTGATTTTGTAAAACAAGCTGTTCAAATAGCCCCTGTCTACTTTGTAACTGGAAACCACGAAGCTAACTTCTCACATTATGATCAATTCAAAACAGGGCTTGAAGCGTCTGGCGTAACTGTCCTTGAAGATGAAGCAATACAGTTAGTGCATAACAACGAAATGATTACCCTTATCGGGCTTTCTGATTCTGACTTTACGATTAAGGGCGATATGTTTAATGAAGCGCCAGCCATGGTCAACACAAAATTGAATAGCCTTATTGATGACGAAAACAGTTACACTATACTGCTATCACATCGGCCAGAGTTATTTGAAACCTATGTATGCTGTGGTGTTGATTTGGTTTTATGTGGTCATGCACACGGAGGGCAGTTTCGATTACCTTTTATTGGGGGGCTCGTTGCCCCCAATCAAGGGCTGTTTCCTAAATATGATTCCGGCCTTTATACAGACGGAAAGACAAATATGGTTGTTAGCCGTGGCCTTGGAAATAGTATTATTCCATTCCGATTTAATAATCGTCCAGAGGTCATATTAGTAGAAATTAACGTCAATAACGATACTCTAACCGAATATTGAAATTATCTGCCGGACGACGGTAAAGAAAAAAAGCCGTCGTAAAGCAGACACATTTCCATGCGCCTATGAAGCGGCGGCTTTGATTTTCAGAGCCGCCGTTTCTTTTCGTCTACCTTAAACCAACGACGACCTAATACCGTGTAAATCCACGGCGGCATATAAGGAGGATTGCCGCCGTGTCTATTTTTGTCTTTTTTCACAGTACCCATGATCTGCACCAGCTAAAAAAAGCGTAGCTCCCCCTCCGGGACAGTCTGGTTATGAATGTGAAATTAGACAGTACACAAATGAATATGTAACTTCATGCGTCCGTGTGGCTTCATGCCGCCCGGGCGCTTTTGTGTTCTTATGGGGCTGCTTCGGGTCAGGTTGGCCCGAAGTCATTCCCCGGTGCCGCTCCCCGCCGCCTTCGTTTCGGTCACTCGTCAACCAACAACCGAAACGGAGGTCAATATGGCTATTATCAATTTGCGGGACTATTACCCATTCTATACATCGGATTGCTTCATGGAAGTATCGGAAGAAGTTGCAGAAATGTTCAAAGAGTTTGATCGTAAAGAGGCTGCCTACCGGCTGCGTACATACCGCCACAAAGCCTACTATTCCCTTGATCGGGATGACGGGCTGGAGCATGAAGCTCTCTTTGTCGCCTTATCTCCCCATGAACTGTATGAGCGGAAAGTGACCATGCAGGAGCTTCATGCGGCGATTGCCAGTCTGCCGAACAAACAGGCAAAACGGATTTATGCTCATTTCATTCTCGGCATGACCAAACAGGACATTGCCCGGGCAGAGGGCGTCCATGAAAAAGTGGTTCGTGTCGCAATCGAGCGAGGTCTGCGGCGCTTAGAAAAAATTTTGAAAAATTCTTTGTAAGGCGTACCGATTTAGGCCGGAAAATGAAATGGCTTATGAGAGGTAAAACACTTCGGGTCACAATGACCCGAGGTTCAGACAAGCCTCATGCAGATTGAAAATTGAATAAAAAGACACCCGGATACGAAGGGGAACGCGCTGTGTGACAGACCCGCCATGACCTCGGATTTCAGAGAATACAGTCTTTGTAAAACTGAGCGAGCGAACAGGTCCATGCCATAGGTGGGGCAAGGCTGGCTCCACCGGAACAGGCGCAGAACCCGGATACTTGCGTTTAGTCACAGTCCGAGCGTTGAAGCGGCCTTGCAAGCCGTGAGCCGTCGCAGGCAATGAGAACGCCTTGCCATCAGAATGGGGAGAGTTGAAATACTATGGGGCATGAAGCCTATGTCCGTCCGATGTGTCTGAAATGAAGTGAAAACCTATGGGGAGCCCCCGGCAATGCTGTCTGATGATAGGCCAACCGATCCGGCGTGGCTCCCCATCTTTTCAAAAAAGGAGCATTTTATGGGAAATGCGTTTGGAATGATCCCCGGCTTGGAACCGGACGAATGGAGCAATGACGCCTGCCGTGGTTATGTCATTATGGCAATGGAGGACTGCGGATTTTCAAAGAAGGATATACGGCGTGTTGTGGGGCAGCTTTATGAAGTATTTGACCTCAACAGCGTGGAGGACGCCAAAGAAAAGTACCATTCCAGTCCTTACTGACCTCGGGTCACATCGACCCGAAGTGGAGAAAGCTCAAAGGGCGGCACCTGCTGGGTGCCGTCTTTTGACATTTCCCCACGGGACAAGTGGGAAAGGCAGGCATATACACGCACTTTCGCAAAGGAGGTTTTCAATGACGCAAGCTGTCACTTATGAACGAGAAACAAAGTCTGTCGCATTTCAAGGGAAGATCATTGTGCTGGAAAGCCTCACGCCGGTACTTCCCCCGAAGGAGAAAGCACAGCGCAAAAAAGAAATTGAGCGTTGTCTTTATGAGGTGTTCCGCAAATATGGGGACAGATTTCCCTAATTATTCGCAACATTGTTGTCCGGGGCTGCTGATGGTATAATATAGTTGTAAGGTTGGTAGCTCCATTCCAACAAGGAAAGGAGCCCAATATGGAATTTATCAGAGAAGATTGTATTTACGCAAGACAGTCAGTAGACCGCAAGGACAGTATCAGCATTGAAAGTCAGATCGACTTTTGCAAGTATGAATTGAAAGGTGGGAGCTGCCGGGTATTCAAGGACAAAGGCTATTCCGGTAAAAATACGGACAGGCCGGAGTTTCAAAAGCTGTTGGGCGAGATCCGCAAGGGAAAGGTCAGGCGGGTCATCGTGTATAAACTGGACCGTATAAGCCGCTCTATTCTGGACTTTGCAACGATGATGGAGCTGTTTCAAGAGTACGATGTGGAGTTTGTATCCTCCACGGAAAAGTTTGATACTTCGACCCCGATGGGCCGGGCCATGCTGAATATCTGCATTGTATTCGCCCAGCTTGAACGTGAGACAATTCAGAAGCGTGTCACAGACGCCTACTATTCCCGGTGCCTGAAAGGCTTCCACATGAGCGGGCAGGCACCATACGGTTATCAGTTAGAGCCTACTGTGGTAGAGGGTATCCGCACAAAGAAAATGGTTGCCGACCCCGTAGCCGCCGACCATGTTCGGCTGATGTTTGAAATGTACGCTGAACCGGAAACCTCCTTCGGAGATATTACCCGATACTTCGAGGAACATGACATAAAAATTTATGGCAAATCCATGTTCCGTACATTTCTTTCCCAGCTTTTAAGAAACCCCGTTTATGCACAGGCTGATTTGGAACTGTACGAGTTTTTCAAAAGCCAGGGGGCAGCCATTGTAAATGATGCCGCTGATTTTGCCGGAACAAATGGCTGTTATCTGTATCAGGGACGGGATGTAAAAGAGGACAAGGACAGGTGCCTGAAAGACCAAATACTTGTGATTGCTCCCCACGAAGCACTGATTTCCTCTGAAACATGGCTGAAATGCAGAAAGAAGCTGATGACAAATACCACTTTCCAGCATGGCAGAAAGCCGAGAAATACCTGGCTTGCCGGAAAAATCAAATGCGGACATTGCGGATATGCCTTGAAAGCTACCCATGTTCCAAACAGCACTGGATATTTCCGGTGTACCAAACGGACAGAAAATAAAGGCTGTCCGGGCTGTGGAAAAATCCGCAAGGAAGA
>OHNM01000310.1_pt1 | contig 12284 bp, 10 predicted proteins | sample 1569661 | NCBI WGS metagenome assembly OHNM01 (sample SAMEA3879508, study PRJEB24766) | human gut metagenome | biome: human-associated habitat; feature: feces | place: USA | collected 1985/1987 | reverse complement strand
CCCGCCGCATCCGCCTTATTCGTCCGTGTCAAAGTCCGGCACCAGCTCCAGCTCCGCGAAGTCCTCGTCGGTGATTTCGCTGAGCTTTTGCAATGCGCTGTCGGTCAGCGCTCGCAGCTCGGCTTCGTCCTCGTCCAGGTATCCGCGCATTTCGGTGAGGGCGGCAATCAGCCCGCTGCGGCTGTCGCTTTGGTAGATGCACATGAGGTTCATTTCATCGTTGGTAAAATTCATCATAGCAGCTCTCTTTCCGCGCGCTTTGAACGCGCTGTCTTTTTCGGCTCGTTGACGGGAGGACAGAGCTTTGCCAGCACGGAGGGCTTCTTCTCCTGCCGTGCCGCTTGCGCCTGTTCCCGGCGCGCCGCCTGCGCCAGCTCCATGAGGGAGACGGGCTTGCCGGACTTTGCCTGTTCCTCCAGCTCTGCCACGGTCTGCTTCGGCCCGTTGTTGATAACGCCGTCGATCATGCCGTAATCGTCCTCCATGGCCATCTCCGCGTTTTTGAGATAGTTTTCCGGCTTTAGGAAGTCGGGCAGCGCCTTAAAACCCCATGAATCAACGTAATGACAGGATACCACGCCGTTCTGCTTCAGCGCCACGATGTCGCTGACGGAGAGGCTGTGGCCGCGAAAATCCTCCGGGCGGCGGAGGTTGAAGGTCTCATACAGCACGTCCAACCTGTCCTGCGTATCGCCCCTATGGTAGAGGCTGCCCGCGTAGACGGCGGCGTAATTTCCCTTTTCAATGGAAAGCCCCTTCTTCTCCAGATACTCGGAGTTCATAAAGCGGAGCTGCGCCGTATTATCATTATCCCGAAGCTGATAGATGGCAAAGCTGTCGGCGGGGTTACTGAGGAACGCCTTTTCATAGTCCGACGGTGTAAGGAGGTCTTTGACCGTCTCCCATTCGGAGGCTTCCACGCCGAAGACGCCGTCAAAGCTGCGGACTTCCTCTGCATCGAAGGCCATGGCCTCGGTGTTATCGGTGTGAAGCATATACACGCTTACATCCCGTTCCATGAGCTCCAGCGCACGCTCCTTTGTCAGCGGCAGCATATTGGAATCGGTGTAGCCGTAGGCGTTCATGCTCTCAACAGAAATCGCAGGGTCGGGGACGCAGCCGTTGTCCGGCGCTGTGACCGGCTCCGGCTCCTGCACGGCGATCTCCTGCACAGGCTGGACTGTAAGGCTCTCCGTCTCCTTATCCAGCCCGCGCTCCTTGCAGATTTCCGCGTAATGGCGGTCGATATCCGTAATCAGGGAGGATGAGGTTCGGTTGATGGTCTCCAGCGATGCGCGAAGCTCGGTCAGCTCCCTGTCCTTTGCCCAGGTCGCCAGATACCCGAAGCTGTTTTCGCCTGTCTCAATGCCGTAATAGGCGCAGACGGCAAAGGAGATGCTCTCCGCCTGAATCTCCTCGGCGGCGCGGGAGAGCTTTGCCTTTTCCGGGTACTGTGCGTGCCAAAACTCCTTCACGGTCTGCTCGCCGCCCGTGAAGTTCAGCCCGTCCTCGCCCAGATACAAAAAGCCCTGCTCCGGCAGCTCAATGGGCGCTGCTGTGATGACAGAGGCGGCGTGATTGACGGTGACATGGCTTTCAAGCGTTACCGGCATACCCGGATCGTAATCCGAGCCGCGCAGGTCATATACATACAAGCCCTCCGGCAGCTTATCCCGGTCGATGCGCCCGTTGGAGAACAGCGCGGGCTTGCCGAACAGCTCGACCGCCTGATATTTTTCTCCGATTTCGTCCTTATTGTGGAGCCTGGAGTGGGCGATCTCATGGACGGCGGCGCAGACCGTCTGTACCTCGCTCATGCCTTCGCGGACAGCGATGCGCTGTTTGTCCACGGAGAAGTAGCCGTCCATATTCTCCGCCAGCTTCTCAAAGCAGATGGGGACGGGCGCGCTGCGGCGCAGAGCTTCCATGAACACCCCGTAATTCTGCACGTCCCCCGTAAGGTTCGCCGCCAGCTCCGGCAGGGGCTTGCCTGCGGTCTGCTGCACGTCGAATACCACCACGGGTCTGTACATGGGAATCTGCACCGTCTTTTCCTCCGTGATAATATCGCCGTTCTCGTCCCGCAGGGGGAGCTTGGTGTCGGGGTCTAACTTCTGCTGCTCGATTTTCTTCTTGAAGGGCGTGGGGGCGATGATCTTAATGCCCTTTTCGCCCTTTTTGACGCTTCTTCCGAACTGATCGCGCCATTTGTTGAAGCCGGCCACATGGGTGGCGTCGGGGCGCTGCATATAGATGAGCATGGTGTTGTTGACGCTGTACTTGTGAAAGCGGCTCATGGTGGCAAGGTACTGCCTGTATCTGTCGCTCTCAAACAGCTCCTTTATGCCCGTCTCGATGCTGTCGGTGATGTCCTTGAGCCGTTCCTTGTTGGTCTGTTTTTCAGCCATTTCGTGCATACCTCCTTTGGATCATGGTAAAAACAGCGGCTCCCGCAGGGGAACGAAACGCCCGTGCGGGAGCCTGCGAGGGTCACTTGGTGAAGTCCAGCTTATAGGAGGAACGCGCGCCGTCGTCCTCCAGCACGATGAATGCGTCGTAGGTCTTGCCGGTTTTCTCGGAGTAGACGCCGCTGGCATAGGCGCGTCCCTGTGTCAGGAGCGAGGAAGCCATCTTCTTTGTCAGGCTGATCTTCTTGGCGGCAAGGAAGCGGTTGTCCCGCCACAGCCCGAACTTGCAGCTCCGTCTCTCGCAGAAATAGCCGTTTTTGCTCTCCGTGACCTCTGCGCCGCAGCGGGGGCATTTGCCCACAACGGGTCTGCCGGAGGGGAACAGCACCTCCGCGCCGTCCACAGGCGCAGCGTCCCGAACCAGCGCTGCGACCATATCGCGGATGCCGGCGAGGAACTCGTCCGCGCCCAGCTCGCCGCACTCGATCTCCTTGAGGCGGTGCTCCCATTCGGCGGTCAAAAGCGGGGACTGGAGCTGTTCGGGCAGCACGGTAATGAGGGACACGCCCGCTTCGGTGGGAACGAGGCGTACAGATTTTTTCGCCTTTCTGCGCTCCGCAAAGCCCGTGGCCACCAGCTTTTCAATGACAGCCGCCCTTGTCGCGGGGGTTCCCAGTCCCTTTCTCTCGGCATCTTCCGGCATATCCTCTTTGCCCGCCGTCTCCATGGCCGACAGAAGCGTATCCTCGGTGAAGTGTTTGGGCGGGGTCGTTTTTCCCTCTTTGACTTCGCAGGAGGAAACGGAAAGCGACTGTCCCTCGGAAAGCTCCGGGAGGGGCTTGTCCGTAAGCTCCGCATCCGCATAGGCTTTCCAACCGAGCTGAATCACCGTTTTCCCCTTGGCGGAAAAGGCATTCCCGCCGCAGTCCAGCTTTGCCTCGGTCTCCAGATAGACGAAGGGCGCGCTGACCGCCATAAGCACCTGACGGGCGGCAAGGCGCAGGATCTCCCGTTCGCCTGCGAGCAAGGTTTCCAAATCCGTTTCGCCCGCCGCCATCGTGGGAACGACGGCGTGGTGGTCGCTGACCTTTTTGCTGCTGCACACCTGCCCCGAACAGACGGCTGCGGGCGGCTCTGTGCCGCAGATGCCCGCACAGCACAGCGCCAGCGCGTTTACGCCGCCCTCCATATCGTCGGTGAGATAGCGGCTGTCGGTGCGGGGATAGGTGCAAAGCTTCTTTTCGTAGAGACTTTGCAGGTAATCCAGCGTCTGCTGCGCCGTGTACCCAAGCAAGCGGTTCGCGTCCCTCTGGAGCGTGGTCAGGTCGTAGAGCGCCGGGGCTTTCTCCGTCTTTTTTGTCTGCACGACGGAGGTAACAGCGGCGCTTTTGCTGTCCCCGGCAAGCCGCTCCGCCTCTGCCTGCTCCTTCATGCGCCCGCCTGCGGCGGAGAAGCCGTTAAAGTCCAGATGGACGGTGTAGAAGCTCTCCGGCTGAAAGGCATTGATCTCCGCTTCCCGCTGCACCAGCAGCGCAAGCGTAGGCGACACCACGCGCCCTACGTTCAGTGTGCGGTGGTACATCACGGAAAACAGGCGGGTGGCGTTGATGCCCACCAGCCAGTCCGCCTTGCTGCGGCAGAGGGCGGAGGCGTAGAGGTTGTCGTACTCCGCGCCGTCGCGGAGATTGTCAAAGCCCTGAAGAATCGCCGCATCCTCCATGGAGGAGATCCAGAGCCGCTTTACGCGCTTGCGGCAGTTGTTGAGATTATACGCCGTGCGGAAGATCAGCTCGCCCTCGCGCCCGGCGTCGCAGGCGTTGACGACCTCGCAAACGTCCTCCCTGTGCATGAGGGCGCGCAGGGTGTTCATCTGCTTCTGCTTGTCCCTCGCCACGGTGTACTGCCAGCTATCCGGCAGGATGGGCAAGTCCTCCCTTCGCCATTTGCCATACTTTTCATCGTAGGCGTCCGCATCCGAAAGCTCCGCAAGGTGTCCGAAGCACCAAGAGACGAGATAGCCGCCGCCCGAAAGAAAGCCGTCCCCGCGTTTGCCTGCGTCAAGAACGGCGGCAATGCTCCTTGCCACGGAGGGCTTTTCACACACAACAAGCCGGTAACAGGTCGTATTCATCATTGGTTTTTGTCCTCCTCACTGTCAGCAGTGTTTTCATCTTCAAACTCGTAATCCTCTTCTTCCTCGTCCTCGCCGTAGTCGTAATCGTCCAGATCGTCCGCCCCACGGGTGTCGGCCTTGGGCTTGCGGAGCTTGAACCAGTACAGCGCACCGCCGCCGCCCAGCAGGAGCAGGAGGACGACCACAATGAGCCCCGCGCCGTTGGCGCTCTTTTCGGGCGTGGTCTCCGCAGGCTCGGCGGGCTGGGGCGTAATTTCTGCGGCTTGCTCCTTACCCGCGCACTCGCTCATATTGGTTCTGCACACCTTGCAGCCCGTGTTGATTTTGCCCACGGCGCACTTGTCCGTGCAGGAGCAGGCGGGGACGATGCTCTCGCCGTCCTTGGTCAGCGCCAGCAGGTCGGCCTCGTCCACAAGATTCAGGAAATGGACGTTCTCATTGCCCTTATCGTCCCGGTCGATGATGAGATAAAAGGTATTGCCGCCCTTGGTCGTCACGGTGATGAACTGCTTGCCTGCGCCGAAAGCGGAGCCAATGTCGTCCATGAGCGTCAGGTTGCCCTCCGGGGTCAGGGGAGCGGAACCTCCGGCGGCGGCGTAATATTGCAGCAGTATCTCCAGAAGTCCCGCCATATCCGTATCGCTTCCGCTGTTTTCTGCCGGTGCGTTCATGACCTCAAGGTATTTGCCGTATACATAGCCTGTCTGTTCCGGCACGACCACCTTGTACCAGCCGTTGCTTTCCTCCAGCACCTTCACCTCCGCGCCGTTAAGCAGATGCCCGACCACGGTGTAGTCCGTGCCGGGGCCGGTGCGCAGGTTCAAATAGGTGCGGACGTTGACCACCTTTCCGGACTGCTCCCGTCTGGCGGGAAGCGTCCAGCTCCGATCCCCGATGGTCACGGTATGGCTTCCGTCCGCATTTTCGGTCACAATCACGGTCAGGATCTGTCCGTTTGGGGTCTGCTCACCGGTATTCGTATTCTCCGGCTGTGTAGTTGCAGTTGGGGTTTCCATGGTCGGGTCGCCCATTGTCGAATCGACCATATCGCCGCCTGCATAGGCCGTAACGGAAAAGACCGTCATGCAGAGCACGACGGCCAGCGTCACGGCAAAAAAACTCCATTTATTCTTCATCCACAAATTCCTCCGTTTTTCTGTATTCGTCGGGCAGCGCCGCCGTGGGACGCTTCTCCAGCATCGCCATCAGCGCCGCGAGCTGCTCGATGGTCAGCCCGTTCTCGCGGACGATGCCCACAATATCCGTGTTTTCCAGCTTCAGAATCTGCTCGTCCAGGGCTTTGAGCCGTGCGGTCAGCGATGTGAGCTTTTCCGCCAGCTTCTCGCGCTCCTGACGCAGCTTTTCAAGTCGCGGGTTCATAACATCCTCCTTTTTGCGTTGATATGGTTGTTGTTAAGGTAATCTGCCGAACTGGAGAAAATGGCTTCGCCAGTAGCTCGTGTCGATGGAAGCGTAGTGAATGGGGTCGCCGCAGTGGAGCATCCTGTTATTGCCAACATAGATGCCCACATGGGACGCGCCTGCGGTGTCATAGGTCTTTTCAAAGAAAATAAGGTCGCCCGGACGGGCGCTCTCCGGGGAAACATAGGCGCACATGCCCCGCAGCCCCTCCGCGCCCAGCCTGCCGAAGCTCCAATGCAGGCCGCAGTTGTTGTAGACATACGAAACGAAGCCGGAGCAGTCGAAGGAGGTGTCCGGCGAGCTGCCGCCCCAGACGTAGGGATAGCCCAGATACTTTTCCGCTTCCTTGATGATGGCGGCGAACTGCTCATCCGCCAGCGCTTCCGGGGGTATCTCGTACTTCTCATACTGGGTGTGGTAGTACCGGTTCACATACGGGGAGCCGGGGAACAGGTCGGGGCGGTTGCCCAGCACGCTCATATACACGGCGTACATGGAGAGCTGATCGTGGGACATGATATGCACCGGCACATGGGAGAGGTTGAAGTTTTCCAGCTCCACATGGCAGATATACCAGGTGTAGGGAACCTCCGCCTCGTACTCGTAGCTTTGCAGGTTGCCGTTTTCGTCGGTGTAATAGCCGATATGCGTTTCGGTGCGGTATCTGGTTTCCGTGGTGACGGTTTCCGTTAAGATATACTGCTTTTCAAACAGCGTCTCCAGAATCCCGCCTATTTCGTCAATCGTCCATTCTCCGCCCTTGAGGGCGGTAATCATGGAAATGAGCACATAGGGGTCGTGCTCAATCTCGTCCAGGTCGAAGTGGTACTCGTCGTAATCGTGGGTGCTTTCGTAGCTGTTCAGGTATTCCCGCAGCTCGTCCTCCATGGCGCAGTAGGCGGCTTCCGCCGCCAGCATATCCGCATCCTCCAGCGGGTAGGTGGAGGCCGCAATGCCGGACACCCCGCCCTGAAACAGCGTGGAGCAGGAGGAAATGCAGGTCATGAGCAGCAATATCGCGGCGGCGACGCCGCCCGCAATGAGAAAGCCCTTCTTGTGCCGGACAAAAAAGCTGCCGGCCTTTTTGCTTCCCTCGGCGGCGCGCTTTGCCGCCTTCGCGGTGGTCTCGGACGCTTTGACGGTATTCCTCGCGCCGTTCCCCGCTTTTGCGGCGGCGTATTCCTTTTTAATGGCCTGCTTCTGCCGCCAACGGGAATAGGGATTGGAAGCCCTGCCGTATTCCTGCTCGTACTGTTTGTTCAGCGCCTTGAGATTGGCTTTGTCTGCGGCGGCTTCCGCCTTGTCCGCCCTGCGGTAGGGCTTTTCCGCATGGGAGCGGTGCGCTGATTCCGCAATGCGCCAGGTGCGCTCCGCCGTCTCGGTCAGGGTGTTCGCCGCCTCCGTGCCGGGGTTGTCATCGCCCTCCTCTCGGAGCTTGCGGTGGACTGCGCTGCGGACGGTATCCAGCGGCGCTTTCCTTGCGGCGTGCGCCAGCTTGGAGGGCGGACGCTTTTTGTCCGCCTCCTCAAAGAAAAGGCGCGTCGTGACCTTGCCGCTCTCACTGTCCACAACGCGCTTTTTGACCTTAACGGTTTTCTTGGGAATTTTCGCTTCGGCCTTTTCCAGCTTAACCGCCGCCCTGTCCGCCTTGCGGACAGCTCGTTCCAGCTCCGGCAGGGCGCGTTCTTCCTCGGTGAAAATCAGCCTTGGCGAGCGTTTTGCCATATTCATCACCTCCTGATGGGACTGCTGATGGATTAAAAGCGTTATTCAAACAGAATTTCATCCGTTCTCTCCAGAAAATGCCGCTTGCCCGCCGGGGTGATGAGGGTATAGTGTCCCAGCTTGCCGCGCTCGGTGTAGAAGTCCTTCACCAGAAACAGACCGGCGCTCTTTTTGACCGCACGGGGAAAGAGCTTGCGGTTCTTGTCCCGGAACAGATACTTCTTTTCCTCCAGATACCGGGTAAACTGCTTTTCGGGAACGCCCAGCTCCTTGGCGGTGGTGCGGATATTGGTGCAGTCCGCAGGGTCAACAAAGGCGTCGTAATACTCCGCTTTGGGGAGGGCAAGCCGGAGACGGCGGGTCAGCTCCCGGTTTCGGGCGTTTTCGCTGCGCAGGCGGTTCAGGTACTCCGGCACGGCCTCGGGGTGCGCCTCCAGCGCATCCAACAGGCTGTCCGCCATATACGCGCCGTGCTTGCGGATGGAGGGAATGACCTCATGGGTGATCCAGCGCTTGAAGGCTCTCGCTTCCGGCTTTTTGGAACAAAGGATCAAATGATAGAGTCCGGCTTCACTTACTGCATTTATTTCAATCGTCTTATCGGCGTTCTGGGGGTGGGGTACTTCAAGTAACCCACCTTCATCCGAGTCCAATCTGGACATTGCGCGCGTAACCTGGTTCAATCCGAGAGCTTTGCACACATCAACCGCAACAAACCAAGGAGCACCGTCTTTCAGCACGGAACGTACCCGACCAAAATCTGCGCTTTCAAAAATCATAAGGTGGTTATCCATAGTCTTTTCTCCTTCCTTACACTGTAATTGCGTCCTTCGCTTCCTCCCCGGTTTGTTCGGAGAGGTCGGACAATTTTGTCGTGATGATTTTGTACAGCTCCGTATCCTTTGGGAAGCGGTCTACGAAGGGCAGGATCACGCTGCCGTAGAACAAAAGCCCCTCGCCCTCGGCGGATTGGGTCACATATGAGAGCTGATGGGGCGAGATGTTGAGCTGCTTCGCCAGAATCTGCCGGTCGCCGGAAGCCTGGTTGAGCATATACACATAATCGGAGTTTTCAAAGATGTTCTCCACCTCACGGCTGGAGAGCAGGTCTTTGACGTTCTGGGTGATGCCCGTGGGAACGCCGCCCCACTTGCGGAATCGCTTCCATATCTCCACCGTATACGCGGCGGTCTGCTCCTCCTTCAAAAGAAGGTGCATTTCGTCGATATAGTAGCGGGTGGACTTGCGCTGCTCACGGTTGATCGTGACGCGGTTCCACACCGCGTCCTGCACCACCAGCATCCCGATCTTTTTGAGCTGCTTGCCCAGCTCCTTGATATCGAAGCTGACCACGCGGTTTTCGATATTCACGTTGCTGCGGTGGTTGAACACGTTGAGGGAGCCGGTGACGTAGATTTCCAGCGCCGTGGCGATATACTGCGCTTCCTTTTCATCCTGCCTGCGAAGCTCGTTGTACAAGTCCTCTAAAATCGGCATCTTTTCCGGGCGGGGGTCGCTCAGGTACTCCCGGTAAACAGAGCGCACACAGCGGTCGATGATGGTTTTTTCCACCGGCATGAGGCCGTCCTTGCCGCCCACGATCAGCTCGCACAGGGATAGGATGAAGTCGGATTTCAGGCTCAGCGGGTTTTCATCGTCGCTGTAATTCAGGTTCAAATCCATGGGGTTCAGGTAGTCGGTGGAGGTGGGCGAGATCTTCACCACCTGCCCGTGCAGGTGCTCCACCAGCGGCCCGTACTCCGCCTCCGGGTCGCAGATGATGATATCGTCGTTTGTGACGAGGAACACGTTGGCGATCTCCCGCTTGGCGGAGAAGGACTTGCCGCTTCCGGGCGTGCCTAAGATCAGACCGTTGGGGTTTTTCAGCAGCTTTCTGTCTACCATGATGAGGTTGTTGGAAAGGGCGTTCAGCCCGCAGTAGAGGGCTTCCTTGCCGTCCTGAAACAGCTCCTGGGTGGTAAACGGCACAAAAATCGCCACGCTGGATGTGGTGAGCCCCCGCTGGATTTCGATCTGGTTATACCCCAGCGGCAGCGCGGACATGAAGCCCTCCTCCTGCTGGAAGTCCAGCCGTGTGAGCTGGCAGTTGTACTTCTGGGCGATGGAGCCCGCCTGAAAGACATTGTTGCCGAGGCGCTGCCTGTTGTCCGCCACGTTCACCACAAGGAAGGTCAAAAGGAACATACGCTCGTTGCGGCTTTGCAGCTCCTGCAAGAGCTTTTTCGCCTCCGTGCCGTAGGTGGCGAGGTCGGAGGGGATAATATCCATATCGTAGCCGGAACGCACCGCTTTTTTCTGCTCCTCAATGGTCATTTTCTGCAAGTCGGTGATCTTGCGCTTGATGGTCTTAATGGCCTTCACCTGATCCACGGACTGGACGTGCATACTGACGATAAGGGAGCTTTCCATATCGAGAAAATCCGCCAGCATCCGGTCGTTGAGCTCGGGGGCTAAAATCTGCAAGAAGGATACGCAGCCGGTTTTGCTGCCCACGCCGAAGCTGCTGCCGGTCTTGAACTCAAAGGCGCTGGGCGCTATGAAGTCCTTCACCGACAGCCCGGAGGGAGCCAGCCAGTCCCACGAGAAGCGGAAGGGCTGCGGCTCGTCCATGTGGAGCATCCCGTGCAGCAGGCGCAGGCGCTCCATTCCGTTCAGGCTCTCCGCCTGCACGCCCAGACGGCGGAAGTTGTTGAGGATATCCGTCTCGATGCGCTCCAATCGGGGCTTTGCCGCTTTCAGGCTGTCCGCCTCCACGCCGAAGGTCAGGTACTTGGTCTTAATAAGCCCGTTGTTGCCGCGGGCAAGCTGGCTTTGCAGCATCCCGGTGTACTCGGTGCGGAGCTTGTCGAAGCAGTCGCCCTGCAAGGGGATGGCGATGCGCCGGGCGTAGGTATCCCGCGTGGCGGAGAGGTTGATGAAGGAGAGCTGGAAGCGGATGGAGGAATCAAAATAGTTGAGGAAATCGCACCAGCCGTCGAAAATGGCGGTCTTGTCCTCGTTCTGGTTGAGCTGGTAGTTGATATCCTGAAACTGCACGGTTTTCGTGTAGTAATTGTCCGTCACGCGGCACACGCCGTCGGGGTACATCCGCTGAAAGGGGATGCTGTCCTGGGCGGACTTCTTTCGTTTATCCTGACGCTTTGCTCTTGCAATCGCCGCGTCGATCTGCTTTCGCTCGGCTCGTGTGAGCTTTCTTGCGGGGGTTTTGTTTGTGGACAATCGCGTAGACCTCCTTATCCAAGATATCCTGCCGGTTCAGCAGGTCGTAGAAATTGTTCGTCCTGTACGGGCGCTGTTTGGGGCGCAGGAAGCACACCTGCACGATGTTGCGGATGAGCTTCTCCGGCGGCTGACCGTTCTTTTCGTACATGGCCAGCAGGAAGAAGGGCAGCATGACCAGCATCATGCAAAGGGCCGCCGCGCTGCTGCCGATATGGCCCTTGAGCAGAAAGAAAAGCGGTACGCCGATGAGCGCGCCGCCGCCGAAGCACAGAATCTGCCGTTTTGTTAAATTGAACATGACCTTGGTTTTCACCGCGTTCAAGTCCTTGGGTACGGGAACGTATGCCAAATTTCATCACCTCCGTCAGTGAGCGTGGAACAGGCTCCTGGCAAGGGAGCTCGTCTTAAACAGCGTGAAGCACAGCAGCACCGTATACCCCATGCACGTCCATATGGCCGCCGAGACGCTGCTCTCCACCACGATGTTCTGGATCAGCACCGCGTAGATCGCCACGCAGACGATGATGAGGAAGCCCTGAAAACCCAGCGCCAGCAGGCTTCTGAGGTAATTCTGGCCCATCTGCCCCCATTCCCGGTTGGCCATGGTCGCCATGGGGATGGGCGCGATGGAGGTCACGCAGTAGATCTCGATCATTCTGCCGTAGCAGATGATGAAAATGCAGATGGTCAGCGCCCACATGGAAAGATGCACGACCACGGACTCCAGCCACAGCCCCAGCAGCGACCAGACCTCCATTTCCGCAAGCGCTGCTTCAAATCCCGCGATATGCTCGTTGAACGTCAGAGACGTGTCCGATATGATGATGCCAGACGCGCTGTTGACGACGCTCTGAGCCGCTTCGAACACGCCCATGACGATGTTCCATGTGTTGGTGACGATGAGCACGGCGCAGGCGGTCTTGAATATCCATTTGAAGAACATCCAGGTGTCCACGTCGTGCATGTTGTTCTTTTCCGTAATGAGCTGAATCAGCTCCAGCGTCATGACAAAGGCGAGGATCACGCCCGCGATGGGCAAAATCACATTGTCCGACAGCGTTCGGATCATGCCGTAGACGCCGCTGTTCCAGCCCTGGGGCGTAGCGCCCACCTGTCCGGCGATGCCCGCCACGCGGCTGTTCACGTTGTCAAACAGTCCGTTCACGTTGTCCATGATGCCGCTGACCAGCAGCTCCTTCAGCCATTCGGTGAATTTCTGCCATATCAAATCCAATGGGCTTTACCCTCCTTTCCCGCAGCGCCCGCCCAGAGGGGCGGACGCCGCGAAGGATTCGTGCGGACGATTAACCGAACAGGCCGGAGAGCAAGGGAACGAGAATGACGCCGATGAG
>OHNM01000299.1_pt1 | contig 12405 bp, 10 predicted proteins | sample 1569661 | NCBI WGS metagenome assembly OHNM01 (sample SAMEA3879508, study PRJEB24766) | human gut metagenome | biome: human-associated habitat; feature: feces | place: USA | collected 1985/1987 | reverse complement strand
CAGCACAACACGCAGGCCGAGAGGAATTCCTGGAATAAATCCGCAGGCGATTGAAAGCATAGAGATGATTCCCACTACCGACTGTACGCTGGCCGATTTACGTTCCTTTATCTGAAACTGCAGCTTTTTATCGTTATACTCATCCCACACGCGCTGTAGCGGAAGGATAGAGAACGTTTGCGGCATTTCTTTTCCGGTTACGCTTTCTATGATTTCTTTTTGGTTGATTCTAAAATGCTCCGGACCCAACTCTACGCGGTCTGAAAATGTGATGTGTTTGGATTCTATCGCCACCCCGTTCACTAAAGTACAGTTCTCAGGCTTCAGGTTTATTATGGTGCAGTTGCCCGAGCCTTGCGATGAAAAAAGCGAAGCCTACAAAGCAGGTTACAAGAACATCTGCGAAATCGGCAAGGAGCGCATCCGCCGTGCAGGTCAAAAAATAAAAGAAGAAAACCCACTGACAACGCAGGATTTGGACATCGGTTTCCGTGTTTTGAAATGCGACAGCAGTAACATGGAAGATGTGTACTTTACGCCGAAGGAATACATGGATAAACAACAAAGCCTGTTCGTTGACAATATCAAAAAAGACCGCAGCGATGAGGATTTGCTGTTTGATGCTATGCTGAAGTTAGACACGCCGCTTTCCAGCAAAATCGAAAAGATAAGCATTGCCGGCAAAACTGTCTACAATGTGGCGCAAGGTCATTTAATGGCTTGCTTTGATAAGAACGTAACGGATGAGGTTATCACTGCCATTGCCAAAGAGATGCCGAGCTATTTTGTTATGCGTGACAGCTCGCAGGCTGATGACAGCGTAGCGATTAACTTTGAGCAGATTTTCAACACCTATAGTCCGCAAACAGTGAGGAGGGTGCTGTAATGAAGTTCAGTTTTAAAATTCAGCAGTACCAGACGGATGCTGTCAATGCAGTGGTTGACGTGTTCAAGGGACAGGTGCGTCCTGCGCAGGATACCAGTTACTTTTTTGATCCGGGCAGACTTGTGCCGGTGAAAACAAAAAATGCAAAGAATAGTAATGGTTATAACTTGTTTCAGCAGGAGCTTGATGAACAGGAAGCCAAGCAGGATATAATACTCGGTTATGCCAATGCGCCTATTAAATTGGACAAGGTGCAGCTTCTGGAAAATATTAAGCTTATTCAGGGCAATAATAATATAACTCCGTCGAAGGAGCTTATAGAAGGTCAGGGCAAGTGCAGTCTTGATATTGAAATGGAAACAGGTACAGGCAAAACCTATGTCTATATCAAGACCATGTTTGAGCTGAATAAGCAATATGGCTGGAACAAATTTATTATCATCGTCCCTTCTGTCGCAATCCGTGAAGGCGTCAAGAAAAGCCTGGAAACTATGGAAGAGCACTTCATGAGCCAGTATGGCAAGAAAGCGCGTTATTTTATTTATGACAGCAAAAACCTGACGAAGATTGATGATTTTGCCAAAAGCAACGAAATCAATGTAATGATTATTAATAATCAAGCCTTTGCCAAGTCCTTGAATGAGGAGAAGAATAAGGAAGGCCGTGGCGGTGATAAGGGTGCGTTGATTATTTACAGTGAACGTGATGAATTTGGTTCACGCAAGCCTATTGATGTTATTGCCAAAACTAATCCTATTTTGATTCTTGATGAACCGCAGAAGCTGAATGGTCCTGCAACGCAAAAAGCAATGAAGCGCTTTAATCCGCTTTTCAGCGTCAATTATTCCGCTACACATAAGCAGGAGCATAACGAAGTATACCGTTTAGATGCAATAGATGCCTATAATCATAAGCTGGTCAAAAAGATAGAGGTTAAGGGTATTGAGGTTGTAAATCTTAAAGGCATCGACGGTTACCTTTACTGCGACAGCTTTGTTACGTCCAAAAATAAGCCTCCTATGGTAAAGCTGGAATTCGAACAGCAGCTGAAAAGCGGTACTGTTAAGCGTGTTTTACGCAATTGTGCTTACGGAGATAATCTGTACGAGCTTTCTAACGGCATGCTGCAGTACGAAGGCTACAAAATCAGTGACATTGATGCCAGCGATACAGGCTGCGTAAGATTTACCAACGGAGAAGAATTACATGGCGGTGAAGTTGCTAACAACAGTCAGGAAATGTCTGATTTACGTCGTGTACAGATTCGTGAAACCATTAAATCACACTTTGAAAAGGAAGAACAGCTTTTTGCGCAAGGCATCAAAACCTTATCGCTGTTTTTCATTGATGAGGTTGCCAAGTACAGATTATATGATGAAGATGGCACACAAAAGCTGGGCGAATACGGTAAAATATTTGAAGAAGAATATCAGAAAATATTCAGAGATAGGATGCAGGAGCTTTATCAAACACCTTATGGCGAATATCTGAGAAATATGGCTGCGGATGTAAGCGCTGTACATACAGGCTACTTCAGTATCGATAAAAAAGGCCATAGCGTTGACAGTAAATGTGAACGTGGCAAGGATACGTCTAACGATGAATCAGCCTATGATTTGATTATGCGTAACAAGGAAGCACTGTTAAGCTTTAATAATCCTGTGCGTTTTATTTTCTCTCACTCCGCATTGCGTGAAGGCTGGGATAACCCCAATGTTTTCCAAATCTGTACCTTGAAGCAGTCCAACAGCAATGTCAATAAGCGTCAGGAGGTCGGCCGTGGTATGCGTATCTGCGTCAATCAGCAGGGTGAGCGCATGGATGAAAGCGTATGCGGAGCTAATGTGCATGTGGTCAATAAACTGACGGTTGTTGCCAGCGAAAGCTATGCCGGTTTTGTCGACAGCTTGCAGGATGAAATCAAAAAAGCTTTGTATGAACGTCCTGAAAAGGTATCTATAGAGTACTTCTTCGGCAGAGTAGTAAAGGTTGGCGATGAAACTTATAAAATTGAAGGCGAGCAGGCACGTCAGATAGTGAAATATCTTAATAGACATGATTATCTTGACGATGATGACAGAATCACCGAAAAATATAAGCAGGATGCCGCCAACGGTACTTTGGAGCCTGTGCAGGATAAGCTTAAGGATATTGAGCCTGCTGTACATGTGCTGATTAAGAGCCTGTATGATAAAGATTCGCTTAAGGATATGATTACTAACGGTAATCAGACAACCGTTGAAAACAAGCTCAACAATAAGAATTTTGAAAAGCAGGAATTCCAGGAGCTGTGGAAGCGTATCAACCGTAAGTGTGCTTATACCGTAAAGATTGACAGTAATGTGCTGATTGATAAGGCTGTGGCAGCGATTGATGCTAAGCTGCAGGTTACTCAGACACTTTATACCTTAAGCGTCGGATATCAGAAAAATAATATGCAGGCGCATGAATTAGAGCAGAAAACCAGCTTTGTATCACATTCGCATACTACAAATGTATTGAAAAATGCTCATGACAGCAGCTTGAAGTATGATTTGCTGCACGAGCTGACGCAACGGACTTCTTTAACACGTCGCACTGTTGCTGCTATTTTGAGCAGAATCAATATGATGAAGTACAGGAAATTCCGTGATAATCCGGAAGAGTTTATCAGCAAGGTTGCACGTCTGATTAATGAACAGAAAGCAGGCCTGATTGTAGAAGGTGTTACCTACAATACAACAAATGAAGTTTTTGACAAAGAAATCTTTACGGCGGAATGTCATCGTGTAGCTTTGGCTAAGGTATTTCCTGCGTTGCATGCCGTCACTGATTATGTTGTTACTGACGGTACTGCAGAGCAGAGTGTGGAGCGTAAATTTGTTGAAAATCTGGATAAAGCGGATGAAGTCGCAGTATACGCAAAGCTTCCGCGAGGCTTTTACATTCCGACACCTGTAGGCAAATATTCGCCGGACTGGGCAATTGCTTTCAAAGAGGGAAAGATTAAGTACGTATATTTCATTGCTGAAACCAAAGGAACTAATGAAAGTACGGAACTGAAATCTATGGAGCAGGCAAAAATTAAGTGTGCCGAGAAGCTCTTTGAAAAGCTTTCCAACGGCGAAGTGCATTACGGTCAAGTGAAGGATTACAAGAGCCTGATGGATATTGTACTGGATAGATAAAGTCACAAACGAATATGGAATAATTCACGCTGATAGTTTACTTGTGCCTATGTGTACACTCTTTTTGTAAAATCTTTACACTTGCTGCTATAAGAAGATGCTAATAATTTTCCTCGTTGACAAATAGCAGTAACAGTAATATAATTTTTCTAATAGCAAACCATTAAGATAGAGGCGCGGAAAGCATGAGTAGGTTGTGGAGCGGGAGCTGAGAAGCATCACAAAAGGGCTAACGCCGAAGTGCAATGGCAGCCGTGTCGTTGTGCTGGGCCGTCAGTGAAAGCTGCCGGACTGTCGCTGCATCTGCAGCGGAGGGCTATCTCGGCTATGGGTGTGAATATTTATTTGACATGCTAACCGTTGAGATAGGATCCAAAGGAAATATCTCAACGGTTATTTTTATGATTAAGGAGTGAACGACATGATTCGTGTTTTGGTAAATGGTGCGCTGGGCCGCATGGGCAGCGAGGTATGTAAAAAGGTTTATAGCGAAGCTGATTTGGAGCTTGTAGGTGCTGTTGATATTAAGGAAGGCACTGTGCAGTTGGGTGACGGCGTTAAGGTAACTACCGACTTGGTCGCTGCTATTGAAGCTGCCAAACCGGACGTTGTTGTTGACTTCACCCGTCCTGATGTTGTTATGGGCAACCTGCGCAAAATGCTGCCGCTTGGCGTGCATGCTGTAGTAGGCACAACAGGCTTCAGCGATGCGGATTTAAAAGAGGTTGATGAGCTGGCACGCAAGCACAACACCAGCCTGCTGATTGCTCCGAACTTTGCGCTTGGCGCAGTTGTAATGATGAAGCTGGCGTGTGAGGCTGCCAAATACTTCCCGCATGTAGAAATTATCGAGAAGCATCACGATAATAAGCTGGACGCTCCCAGCGGTACTGCTATTATCACCGCACAAAAAATTGCTGAGGTGCGCAAGGCAATGCAGCAGGGCAATCCTGATGAAAAGGAAACCATGGCAGGTGCACGCGGTGCCGATTACGAGGGCATGAAGATTCACAGTGTCCGCTTGCCGGGTTACGTTGCTTCCCAGGAGGTTATCTTCGGCGGTCAGGGCGAAACTTTGAAAATCAGTACCGACCCGATTAACCGCGAATGCTACATGCCGGGCGTTGCGCTTGGCTGCCGTAAAATTGTTGACCAAGTAGGCCTGGTATACGGCTTAGATAAATTACTCTAAATAGTGAGGGGGAGAATTTTATGAAAAAGTATAACGTTGCTATTTTGGGTGCTACCGGTGCTGTTGGTACTGAATTTCTGAAGCTTATTGAAGAAAGAAACTTCCCGTTTGCCGAGCTGCGTCTGCTGGCTTCCAAGCGCAGCGCAGGCAAGCAAATTGAATTTATGGGCAAAACATATACTGTGCAGGAGGCTACCAAGGACTCCTTCGAGGGCATTGATATCGCTCTGTTCGCAGGCGGCAGCGTTTCCAAGGAGTTTGCTCCTTACGCTGTGAAAGCCGGTGCCGTTGTTATTGATAACTCCAGCACCTTCCGTATGGATCCTGAAGTGCCGCTGGTTGTGCCGGAGGTTAACCCCGAGGACATCCTGAAGCACAAGGGCATTATTGCCAACCCTAACTGCTCTACAATTATTATGGTTATGGCATTGAAGCCGCTGTATGACCTGGCACGCATTAAACGTATCGTCGTTTCTACCTATCAGGCTGTTTCCGGCGCCGGCAAGGAGGGCATTGACGAGCTCACCGACCAGACCAAGGCCTACAGCGAGGGCCGTGAGATGGAGGCACACATTCTTCCGTCCGCAAGTCTGCCGAAGCATTATCCGATTGCGTTTAACCTGATTCCGCAGATTGATGTTTTCCTTGACAATCTCTACACCAAAGAAGAGATGAAGATGATCAACGAAACCAGAAAGATTATGCATGATGACGAAATGCGCATCACCGCTACTACCGTGCGTGTGCCTGTATACCGCAGCCACAGCGAATCGGTAAACATTGAGTTTGAGCATGATTTGGAGCTGAAGGATATGGCAGCTGCAATCAACGCTTTCCCCGGCATTCAGATGATGGATGATCCGTCCAACCAGATTTATCCGATGCCTTTATATACTTCGGAAAAATATGACTGCTTCGTTGGCCGTCTGCGCCGCGATGAGTCCAATCCGAATACCTTTAACCTGTGGGTAGTAGGCGACCAGATCCGTAAGGGCGCTGCGCTGAATACGCTGCAGATTGCTGAGGTTATGATTAAAAACGGCTGGTTAGAAAAATAATAATGCACCTCTGCGGTGTAAAGACTACCTGGCGTACAGCTTGTACGCCGCAGCCTTTCCGGCATCTGGTACATTTTGCATTTTAATTTAAACAGATGAGGAGCAATTTACATGAAAATCATTGTACAGAAATTCGGCGGCACCTCCGTCGCGAGTGAGGAAGCCCGCATTGCAGTTAAAAACAAGGTACAGCAGGCTATCCGTAACGGTTACTCCCCGGTAGTAGTAGTTTCCGCAATGGGACGCAAGGGTGCGCCCTACGCGACTGATACGCTTATCGGTACCCTGAAGGACGTTAACCTTTCCGTTAATGTGCGCGAGATGGATATGATGATGTGCTGCGGCGAAATCATTTCCGCCTGCGTAATGGCAGCAACGCTGCAAAAATTCGGTATCAACGCTATGGCGCTCACCGGCGGTCAGGCAGGCATCATCACTGATTCCCAGTTTGGTGCCGCACGCATCAAAAACATCAATACCTCCGGTCTTATCCGCCTTTTGGAGGCAGGCATCATTCCTGTTGTCTGCGGCTTCCAGGGTATGACGGAAAACAACTATAAATTTACGACATTAGGTCGCGGTGGCAGCGATACCTCTGCTGCTGCACTGGGCGCTGCACTTAAGGCTGATTTTGTTGAAATTTATACAGATGTTGAGGGCTTTATGACTGCCGACCCGCGCATTGTCGAGAAGGCTAATATTCTGCAGCAGATTTCCTATGCTGAGGTTTGCCAGATGGCACAGAACGGCGCTAAGGTTATTCATCCGCGTGCCGTGGAAATTGCTATGGGCAGCAACATTCCCATGTATGTAAAATCCACCTTCAGCGATGCTCCCGGCACTCTGATTACCAGCGAACGCATAGGTCAGGGTAACGGCGGCGAAATTGCGATTAACGAATCCTGCGCCAGCGGCGTTGCTCATCTTAATGATTTGGCACAGTTCCGCATTGACCTGAACCCGCAGGATATTACCGCAGGCCGCAATCTGTTCGAGGATTTGGCGGATGCAGGCATCAGCGTAGGCTGCTTGAATCTGTCCGAGAAGGAAGCAATGTTTGCAGTATTTTCTCCGGACGTAGAGCACACCTGCAAGGTGCTTGATGCAACAGGCTTTAAATATACGCTGAACGAGGGCTGCGGTAAGGTTTCCGTTGTCGGCAGTGCTATGCGTGGCGTGCCCGGCATTATGGCTACCTTTGTAACTGCGCTTGCCAGCCACAATATCGCTATTCTGCAGACTGTGGACAGCGATACTACGATTTCCGCGATTGTAAAAGAGGAGCATTTGGTGGAAGCTGTAAAAGCGTTACATGAGGCCTTCAAGCTGTAGGCCGTGTATAAAGCACCGTCTGCGTTGTTGTGTTTCCTCGACGTACTGTTAGTACGCCGTCGTCAACACGCCTAGCATCCGGCACTTTCTCCCACGCCTATATAAGTTTGGCACTGCGATAAAGCACCGTCTGCGTCACAACGATCTTTTTTATATATTATAATTATATAATTACAGATGCTCGGCGATGGCTTTTGCCAATTGGTCGGCGCAGCTGGTGCCGCGGCCGCGGCAGTCATTGCCCTTGAGCAAATAGGCAACTGCTTTGGCATCCTGGCCTTCTACCAGCTTGCCGATAGCAGCCAGATTTCCGGGGCAGCCGCCGTCAAAGCTTACATTGTGCAGCTTGCCGTCAACTATATCAAAATGAATCTCGCGGGAGCAGACTCCGCAGGTTTTATAAGTAAACATATTTCTTTCCTCCATTGTATCACAACATACATTAGACAATTCGACAAAAATAAATAAAATCCTTTTTCTTACGCTTGCGCAAGAAAGATTTTACGTAAATTTTATTTCAAAAAATTTCCCGCTGCAGAAAAGTTTTGGCGGGAGCTTTAATTTACTAAAAAAAGTTGGTATAATATAAGACAAATTATTGTACGTTGTAGGATGGTAGCATGGTTTATATTCTTACAGCACAAGTATTATGCTTTTGTAGCATGGAAGAAAGGTAGTGTAGTTTTTATGTCTATTCAGTTGGTAATTGTCGTAGTGTACATCGCGTTGCTTTTTGGCATCAGCTTGTGGGTTAAGCACAAGGCTGATTCGGGTTCGACAGCGTTTTTGCTGGCCGGCCGTAAGCTGAACACGATTCTGGTAGCTGTCAATGTTACCGGTCTGGCAGTCGGTGCTGCTTCTACAGTCGGTGTAGCACAGCGTGCCTTCAGTGTTGGTCTGGCAGCAGGCTGGTATAACGGTGCCTGGTCTATCGGTGCTATTGTTATGGGCCTTTTGGCAGCAGGCAAGCTGCGTTCTATGAAGGTTTCCACTATTCCGGAATTCTTTGAGTTCTATTATGATACCAAAGGCCGTGCAATCGCTGCAATCGGTCTGGTTATCATTATGTGCGTTATTACTGCTTTGCAGTATATGGCAGGCGGTGCGATTTTATCCTCGCTGTTGCCGGATATTTTCTCCTTCCATGGCGGTATGATTATGAGTGCCGTGGTATTTATCGGTATTACACTGATTGGCGGTCTTTGGTCCAGCGGTCTGGCAAATATCGTCAGCGTTACCTTGATTTATATAGGTATTATCTACTCTGCAATCCAATCTGTATCCAACGTAGGCGGTTGGGATGCAGTGCTCAGTAAGCTGCCTAACCCCGAGGTTATGGGCAGTCCGGTAGCAGGCCTGGCTTTTGCTACTATTCTCGGCTGGATTATCGTTATGATTACACAGACTATTACCGCGCAGGGCCCTGTACAGATTGCCTGCGGTGCGAAAAATGCCAAGGCTGCCCGCAACGGTTATGTTCTGGCCGGCCTGATGATTTTCCCTGTAGGCTTCATCTGCGCTGTATTGGGTGTTGTCTGCAAGGCAATGTATCCGGAAATGCCGGTGGCGCAGGCTGCACTTGCTATGCCTAAGGTTGTTATGACTCTGGATCCTCTTGCCGGCGGTGTAACTCTGGCTGCTTTGTGGGCTGCGGATGTATCTACTGCCTGCACTATTCTGTTGGGTGCGGCTACGCTCTTCAGTAATGATATTTACAAACGCTTTATTAATCCTACTGTTGCGGAAAATAAATTTGTCATCATCAATCGTCTGTCTGTTTTTGCTGTCGGCCTGATTACTCTGTGGTTTGCCTTCAATGCGGCAGGCATTGTTAAGACAATGATTGCCGGTTTGTCTATGACCTGCGGCCTGACCTGTGTATTCTTCTTTACGATGTTCGCTCCTGGCCTGTGCCGTCGCAGCTCTGCTTTCTGGACTACATTGGTGAGCCTTCTCGGCATCGCTCTCTGGTTTGTTCCCGGCAGCCCGCTGGCAGGCATCAAACCGCTTTTTGCCAACGAAGTAATTTACTTTGAATGGCCTATCTGCATTATTACCTTCCTGTTGGTAGCAATGCTGGATAAAAATAAAATCAAAGAGGTTGTAGAGGTTCCTGAAGAGGACGAGTAAGCTCTGCGCCTGCTGATAGAAAAATGTTTTGTGAGGGGTGTGACTAACATGCATGAATGTGGTAAAAGCTGCATCAACAGCATCGAAATCGGCCGTGCTGCCTTGCGTATTGCACTTACCTCCAGTCGCGTGGAGGAAACGAAGGTAAAGGAACGCTTAGCGGAGCATGGTATCCGTTCGACAGCTGTTGATTTCGGCGGTGAATTTATTCCTTCTATTGTAAAAATTGTCGAGCGTGCCGTAGTGGCTGCGCAGCGTCAGGGACTTGTAACCGAATCTCATGTGGGTGCGGGTGCTGTGGCCGGTGCGGCGCACGAAGCACTGGAACAGGTAAAGGTTAAGGCCTTTGGCTTTAACGTCGGCGGCAAAATCGGTATTGCTCGCGCCGGAGAGCATCTTTGTGTTGCTATTTATATGGGCGTAGGTGTGCTGAATCTCAATGAGCTGTGTGTCGGACTGGCACATCGTTCGCTGGCCAGTGATGAATAGAGGTGCTTTATGAGTATTTTGGATATTATCGGACCGGTGATGATTGGTCCCTCCAGCTCGCATACTGCCGGTGCTGTTCGTCTGGGACTTTTGGCCGCCAGTATTCTTGGCGCTAAGCCGGTAAAGGCAGAAATTTATCTGCATGGCTCCTTTGCCGAAACCTATAAGGGACACGGCACGGATATGGCGCTGCTTGCCGGACTGATGGGCTGGCTGCCGGATGATGAACGCATTCCGCAGGCTGACAGCTATGCGGAGAAAAACGGCTTAGAATATTCTTATCATAAAATTGATTTGGGCAATAAGGCTCATCCCAACACTGTACTTTTCAAGCTGACGGCAGCTGATGGTGCCCGTTGTGATATCGTCGGTTCTTCTGTTGGCGGCGGGCAGGTACAGGTTACGGAAATCGACGGCTTCCCTGTAGAGCTTACGGGACGCCTGCCTGCTATTTTGACAGTGCATATTGATACCAGAGGTGTTATTGCGCTGGTTACCAGTACACTGGCCAATGCCGGTGTGAATATCGCCACGATGCGCTTGTTCCGCAGCGATAAGGGCGGTATGGCATCTATGGTTATTGAATGTGATGAGGCAGTACCGCAGGAGATTATCAATCTTATAAGCGCGCTGCAGCAGATAGAATCGGTGCGTTTTATCGCCAGTGTTTTGTAAGGGGTGCAGCATGAAAAAAGAAATGCTGTCTTTGAACAGCTGGATTAAAGAGGCTGCTGAATGGCAGCAGCCGTTAGACGAATTTCTCATAGACTACAATATGCGCGAGCTGGAATGCAGTCAGGAAGATTTACTGGCGAAAATGCAGGAAATGCTGGACGTTATGGAGAAATCAGTAGAGCATGGGTTAACCGGTGTCCGCTCGCATAGCGGTCTGACCGGCGGCGATGCCAAAAAGCTGGCTGCAGCTGCAGGCGCCGAAGGCTTTGTCAATCTTTTGGGCGAGAAGGGTTTGGATGCAGTTATATATGCTACAGCAGTTGGTGAATGCAACGCGGCTATGGGTCGTATAGTTGCTGCTCCTACCGCAGGTGCCAGCGGCGTGCTTCCGGGAGTGTTCTTCACACTGAAAAAGCACTGTGGACTGGACGATGCAACCTTGCAGCGTGGTATGGTGGTTGCCGGCAGTATTGGTATGGTAATCAACGAGCGCGCTTCTCTGGCAGGTGCTATGGGTGGCTGTCAGGCAGAATGCGGCAGTGCTGCGGCGATGGCAGCAGGTGCTGCGGTTTCTATGCTGGGCGGCACACCGCAGCAGGTAGGTACAGCAGTAGCAGTCGTTTTTAAAAACGTGCTGGGTCTTGTTTGCGATCCAGTAGCAGGCCTTGTAGAGGTACCTTGCATTAAACGTAATGGAGCCTGTGCTTTGCAGGCACTGTTGGCAGCTGAACTGGCGTTGGCCGGAATCAGTAGCTTTATTAATGCTGATGAAGCAATTGATGCCATGAAGAGCGTGGGGGATGCGCTTCCCTGTGCTTTGAAGGAAACCGCAGGCGGCGGTATGGCCGCAACGCCTTCGGCTATAGAGTGGGCGAAAAAATACTTTGCCCGTAAATAAAAAAGTAGCAAAGGAGACTTTAATCATGGAAGTTATTGCAACAACAAATGCACCCAAAGCTTTAGGTCCTTATTCTCAAGCTGTATTGGCAGGTTCTATTCTGTTTGTATCCGGTCAGATTGCTATCAATCCGGAAACAGGTGAAATGGTTCAAAGCTCTATCGAAGCTGAAACTCAGCAGGTTTTAGACAATATTGAGGCTATCCTGACGGAAGCACGCTTCAGATTCATGGATGTTGTAAAAACTACTATTTTTGTAGACGACATCAAGAATTTTGATGCTATTAATGCTGTTTATGCAAAAACCTTTAAAATTGAGCCGCCGGCACGCTCCTTTGTACAGGTAGCAGCTCTGCCTAAAGGCGCTCATGTAGAAATTGAAGTTATTGCCCGCCGCTGATTAACTGCTGCGAAGCAATTTTTGACTATGTCCGGTGATTGCCGTAAAAATTTTTATAAAAATTAAATTTTCCTATTGACGCAGTGACCGGAATATAGTATAATACTATTCGTCGCCAAGCTATTCAGCTTGGAAACAAGATGGTGGCTGTGGTGAAGTGGTTAACACGGCGGATTGT
>OHNM01000298.1_pt1 | contig 12414 bp, 8 predicted proteins | sample 1569661 | NCBI WGS metagenome assembly OHNM01 (sample SAMEA3879508, study PRJEB24766) | human gut metagenome | biome: human-associated habitat; feature: feces | place: USA | collected 1985/1987 | reverse complement strand
ATTACCAAAGACGGAGAATATAATAAGGTGCTGAACGGTATCCCCGACTGGGTTTACGAAGAGGAGTTCTCCTTCAACCGTGCGCTGGAATTCAGTGCCGACAGCCAGATGCTGGCTTTCATCCGCTTCGACGAGAAAGATGTTCCCTCCTACTCTTTCCCTCTTTTTGCCGGACAAGCCCCCCACTTCACCCCTTTCGAGAAGTATCCGGGAGAGTATACTTACAAATATCCTAAAACGGGAGAAGTAAATTCCAAAGTGTCCGTACACACCTTCGACATCAAGTCGAAAGTGACCCGCAAGATAAACGTGCCGGTAGATGCAGACGGCTATATTCCCCGCATCCGCTTTACCCAAGACCCCAACAAGCTTGCCGTCATGACACTGAACCGCCATCAGAACCGGTTCGACCTATACTTTGCCGACCCTCGCAGCACGGTAGCCAAACTGGCTCTGCGTGATGAAAGCGATACCTATATCCGCGAGAATGTATTCGACAACATCGTCTTCTATCCGGAAAATTTCAGCTTTGTCAGCGAAAAGAGCGGATACAACCATCTGTACTGGTATAGCATAGGTGGCAATCTGCTGAAACAAGTGACAGCCGGACCATATGAAGTGCAGGAGTTCCTGGGTTATGACCCCGAAGAAGGAAGCTTCTACTTCAGCAGCAACGAGGAAAGCCCCATGCGCAGTGCCATCTACAAGATTGACCGGAAAGGTAAAAAGACCAGGCTATCGTCACAAGCCGGAACAAACAGTGCGCAGTTCAGTGCGAACATGAAGTACTATATGAACCGTTATTCCAATCTGGACACTCCGACCGTCATTACACTGAACGACAATACGGGCAAGACTCTTGCCACCTTGATGGACAATGCGGCATTGAAGCAGGATATCAGCGGCTATGACATGCCACGGAAGGAATTCTTCACTTTCCAGACTTCCGACGGAACCACATTGAATGGCTGGATGATGAAACCTGCCGACTTCTCTGCCGGCAAGAAATACCCGGTACTGATGTACCAGTACAGCGGCCCCGGTTCACAGCAAGTGCTTGACAAGTTCAGTGTAAGCTGGGAAACCTACATGGCATCACAAGGCTATATCGTGGTTTGCGTAGACGGGCGTGGCACCGGAGGACGTGGTGCCGAATTCGCCAAATGCACCTATCTGAACCTGGGTATCAAGGAAGCCAAAGACCAGGTGGAAACCGCCCTCTACATGGGCAACCAGCCTTATGTGGACAAAAAACGCATCGGAATCTGGGGATGGAGTTACGGTGGATACATGACCATTATGAGTATGAGTGAAGGAACACCGGTATTCAAGGCCGGAGTAGCCGTAGCTGCCGTTACCGACTGGAACTACTACGACACCGTTTATGGCGAACGCTTTATGCGCACACCGAAAGAAAACGCCGAAGGCTATAAGGCCAGTTCCACCTTTACCCGTGCCGACAAGCTTCACGGCAACCTGCTGCTGGTACACGGCATGGCAGACGACAATGTACACTTCCAGAACTGTGCCGAATATGCCGAACAACTGGTACAACTCGGCAAACAGTTCGATATGCAGGTTTACACCAACCGCAACCACAGTATCTACGGAGGAAATACCCGGTTACACCTATACACGCGGTTGACCAACTTCTTCAACAAAGAATTGAAATAATGCCCGAAAGAGTACGTAAGCCTGAGTGGCTCAAAATAAGCATCGGTGCCAACGAGCGCTATACCGAGACCAAACGCATTGTCGAATCGCATTGCCTACATACCATCTGTAGCAGCGGCCGTTGCCCCAATATGGGGGAATGTTGGGGGAAAGGCACCGCAACCTTCATGATTGGGGGAAATATCTGCACCCGGTGCTGTAAGTTCTGCAACACGGCAAGCGGGAAGCCCTTGCCACTGGATGCCGATGAGCCTACACATGTGGCAGAGTCCATTGCCTTGATGAAACTCTCCCATGCAGTCGTCACCTCCGTAGACCGTGACGACCTGCCCGACTTAGGCGCGTCGCACTGGGTACGTACCATCCGGGAAATCAAGCGGCTCAACCCTGACACCACCGTCGAAGTGCTGATTCCCGACTTCCAGGGAAGAAAGGAACTCGTGGCACAAGTCATCGATGCACAACCGGAAATCATTTCGCACAACATGGAGACTGTCCGTCGTATCAGCCCCCTCGTACGCAGTGCCGCCAAGTATGAAACAAGCCTGGAAGTGTTGCGGCAAATTGCAGAAAGCAATACTACCACCAAGTCCGGCATTATGGTGGGATTGGGCGAGACTCCGGAAGAAGTGGAAGAACTGATGGACGACCTCCGCCGGGTGGACTGCCACATACTGACCATAGGCCAATACCTTCAACCCACACACAAGCATTATCCGGTAGCAGCATATATTACTCCCGAACAATTTGCACTCTACAGAGAGAAAGGATTGAAAAAAGGGTTTCAGCAAGTGGAAAGCGCTCCATTGGTACGCTCCTCTTATCATGCGGAAAAACAGATCCATTTTATACAAAAAAGAAGTAAAATAGGAAACATTTAAATATCCCAGTTGTTATGATGTAAACGACAAAATCATAATACGGATAATGAGCCATCAAAGAATTTTATCATCAAGATTCAATATGTCGCTGGGATTCATCCCCGTTATAATATCCATCATATTATGCGAGTTTATAACGCAGGACATGTCCATCTACATCGGTGCAGGTGTAGGACTCTTGTTTAGCATCTATTCGGTGAGGCATAGAGGAACGCATGTTCCGCAAATCATACTTTACTGTACTACCGGAATGTTACTGCTGTTATCGGTAACAACCCTATTCCTCGTAAACTACTGTCCCCGTTTCATGCTTCCGTTCACGCTGGAAATCAGTGCCATCATTCCCCCATTCGTCATCTACCTCAATAGGAGAAAATTTCTGGACTACCACATGTCTCAGACACAGAAATGCTGCAAGCAGCTTTTTGCACAAGGGGCAGAAGCCGCCATCGTATCCTCACGCGTAATCCTTATCATAAGCCTGCTGCATTTTCTGATTATCTTCTTGGCGGTTCTGGTCAGTTACCCTTTGGGAGACACTACCCGCCACATTCTGTTTTATGTGGCGCCTCCCCTCGTCTTTATATCAGGCATTCTGTTCAATCAGTTCGGCATTTTCTATTTCAATATAGTGATGAACCACACGGTTTTCGTACCGATAGTCAATACCAAAGGAGATGTCATGGGGAAAGCCATCGCCTCAGAAGCCATCAACCGGAAAAACGACTATATCAATCCGGTCATCCGGATTGCCGTTGCCTCACACGGCATGCTGTTTCTCCTCCCCCGCCCCAAATGCAACGTTTTCGAGAAAGATAAAATCGACTTGCTGATGGAGGGTTACCTGATATATGGAGAAACATTGGAACAAGGCGCACACAGAATTTTACGACAAACGCTTCCCACCGCCCCATTAGACCATTTGCACTTCAACTTCATGTATCATTTTGAGAATGAAGCCACCAACCGCCTGGTCTATCTCTTCACACTAGACCTGGACGATGACTCCATCCTATGCAATAAGAATTTCAAGGGGGGAAAGCTATGGACATTCCAGCAAATGGAACACAACCTGGGACGGAACTTCTTCAGCAGTTGCCTGGAATATGAATTCGAGCACCTGGAAGCTATTATTTATACAAGAGAAAAATACAAGGAATCTTAGAAAGGTCGGGAGTCTTGCCCTGCCACTCCCTCACGGTCTTGGTTTTGATATACTCCCCTTCACAAGTAATGTTCGCCGCAATGCAGAGCTTGGTCTGCGGACGGCAGTTATGAAGAATATCCTCTATCATCTTATTATTGCGATAAGGCGTTTCAATGAAAAGCTGAGTCTGATGTTCATTATAGACGCGTTGTTCCAGCATTTTCAGCTTTTTGGCACGCTCTGCCGGTTCAATGGGAAGATAACCATGGAAGGCAAAGCTCTGACCGTTGAAGCCGGAACCCATGACGGAAAGGATAATGGAAGAGGGTCCCACCAGGGGGACCACTCTCAAGTTTTTCCGTTGTGCAATAGCCACTACGTCCGCTCCCGGGTCGGCCACAGCCGGACAACCGGCTTCGGAGATCACGCCCATCGGATGCCCCTCCACCAGCGGCTTCAGATAGCCGGAGATGTCTTCGGGCGACGTATGCTTGTTCAACGTATAGAATGTCAGCGCATCAATATCTATTCCCTTGTCCACCTTTTTCAAAAAACGGCGTGCCGAGCGCACATCCTCCACGATGAAATAGCGGATTCCCAGTATTATCTCCTTATTATAAGGAGGCAACACCGTTTCAATAGGCGTATCGCCCAGCGTGACTGGCAAAAGATAAAGTGCGAGTTCCATTAGCCGTAAATGATATTTCCGTTTTCGTCCTTATACTCATCCAGTCCCTTCTCGTAAGTAGCCATGGCGCGAAGGCTCATACCTACGCTGGAGAAACCTCCATCGTGGAACAAGTTCTGCATAGTGACCTTGCGGGTGAGGTCGGAAAACATGACGATACAGTAATCGGCACACTCATCGGCAGAAGCATTGCCGAGCGGAGACATGCGGTTGGCAAAGTCGAACAACTTGTCCATACCCTTCACGCCGGAACCGGCAGTGGTCATCGTAGGAGACTGGGAAATGGTGTTGACACGTACATGGTGTTCGCGTCCGTAGATATAACCGAAGCTGCGGGCAATGGATTCCAGCAGTGCCTTGGCATCTGCCATATCGTTGTAACCGTAGAACGTACGTTGCGCAGCCACATAACTCAAAGCCAGAATTGAACCGTAGTCGGCAATGGCGTTGAGTTTCTTGGCAGCTTGTATCATCTTGTGGAAAGAGACAGCGGAGATGTCCAGCGTCTTTTCCAACATATCGTAATCCAAATCATCATATGTACGTTTCTTACGCACATTGGGAGACATACCAATGGAGTGCAGCACGAAGTCAACCGGGCCACCCAATACTTCCATAGAGCGTTTGAATACATTTTCCAAATCCTCTACACTTGTAGCATCTGCAGGAATCACCTCGCAGTTCAGTTTCTCCGAAAGAGCGGACACTTCGCCCATACGGACGGCAACCGGTGTATTCGACAAAGTAATGGTTGCACCTTCTTCTACAGCTTTTTCTGCTACTTTCCAGGCAATGGACTGCTCATTCAGAGCACCGAAAATAATGCCTCTTTTTCCTTTCAACAAATTGTAACTCATACCTATTTTTAGTAAAATTCGGCTGCAAAGATAGGAAGTTTTTGCATAAAAAGCCCGAAAGTGTGCAAAGAAAAGGGAAGAACGGCAAAAAATACACCGATCACCCACTGCAAAACTACTGCAACGCTTGTGCAGTGCCACTGCAATACAGTTGCAGTATCACTGCAAACATATTTGCAGTAACGCTGCACTCCATCTGCAGTACTACTGCAAAACGCATGCAGCAGGAATGCAGTAATAACACACTGATTATCAACTCAGTGATTCCTATTCTGCAAATACCTGATGAAACCCGAGACAGCATTTGAACATGAGCGCAAAAAGCCCTATATTTGCAGCAAACTAAAAAATAGAGAAGGCAATGAAGAAGTTGATTATATTTGACCTGGACGGAACTTTACTGAATACAATAGCCGATTTGGCACAAAGTACAAACCATGCCCTGCAAGCGCTTGGCTATCCCACTCACCCGGAATCGGCCTATAACTTCATGGTTGGCAACGGAATCAACAAACTGTTCGAGCGCGCCCTCCCGGAAGGGGAAAAGAGCGAAGAAAACGTCCTGCGCGTCCGCAAGGAGTTTGTGCCTTATTATGACGTGCACAATGCTGATAAAAGCTGCCCGAACTACTGGAACAGTTGCAGGAGAAAGGGATGATATTGGCAGTGGCTTCCAACAAATATCAATCGGCTACCGTGAAACTGATTTCACATTATTTCCCCAACATACGTTTTACCGCCGTCTTCGGACAACGGGAAGGGGTCAACGTGAAGCCCGACCCAACAGTGGTGCATGACATTCTGGACATCACCCGGATATCCCGTGAAGACGTGCTATATGTGGGAGACTCCGGAGTGGATATGCAGACGGCCGCCAATGCCGGAGTCACTGCCTGCGGAGTCACCTGGGGATTCCGTCCCCGCACAGAACTGGAAGAGTTTCATCCGGCACATATCGTAGACAATGCTACGGACATTGCCGTTATCGCCGCTCTTTGAGAGGGCACTCCCTCCCCCCAGCTATCCGAGAGTGCATATTTACATTATGATATTTTTTAGGCGCGGATTACGCGAAAAACACGGAGTTTTTCTTTGTCTCTCCGTGAAATCCACGTACTTCCACGCCTAAAAAATAATCAGAAAGAGAACAGCCTCAGAACAATTTTCGCATCGCTCCTTTATCTCCTACCACAAGATAGGTATTCGCCCACGTTTCTTCTTTCGGTTTTCCTCGTTATCCACATTCACTCCAATCACCCGTCCATCATAGAAAGTGGAAATATCCTTAAAGATAGTATGCCCCACAATGATATGTTCGACGTCATAACGTTTCAACATCAGTTGCAGGGAGTCTTGTGCCAATGGATGGTATTTTGCATCCGTCCGTACCAATCCACGATACCAGATAGGGCCGCTATTACCATATAGGAAAGCCGTGAGAGGCGATAGAGCCTTACGTTCCTTCTTGCTCATGAACAATGCACGGCTCATTTCCTCATTCACTGTGGGAATATTCAAGTCACTGTCATAAAACTCCTTTCCCAAACCTGCATGCACATACAGATTAGGTCCGATGGTCTGCATCGTATTACGGGTACCAAGCCATTTGCCAAGTTCTGTGTCCGGACCGAACAATGCCGGATAATCCATACCCAGTTTTCGGGCCAATGTCTTGTACTTTTCTTTGGTATAACGCAAATCATTTGCCGTCACAAGCGGTTCATGGTTACCCAACAGAAACGAGACATGACCACCTGCATCCGCCGCCTCCTTCTCCAATTTATAGAACAGCCAAAATATCTGCGGCACATCTTTGCCACGGTCAAATATATCACCGATAACCACCAGATGGTTGGTTCCAAAACTCCAATGGTAGTCTTTATCAATGACATTGTTGCCCCGCAGCAAGCTCATCACGCAATTCAGCTTGCCATGGGGGTCAGACATCACAAACACTTTATCCGGTTGTCTGTATTGCCATTCCGGACGTTTGACCGGATGCAGCTTCACATCAAACGGATAACGCCCTTTGTGGTCCGTGACATGAAGGGTGAAATCCTGAGGAAGTACTGTATAAGTCGTATCTTCTATCTGCCCTTGGGCTGTAACGCTTATGACGCGCACCTTTCCGTCCGGTTCATAAATCACATAAGGTCCGTCTGCCGACAATTCCTCCTTCTTCTCCTTATCCTTCTTCTTACCGTCTAAACCAAGAGTTCCGGCACTTAGGCCGGAACTGATGAAGGTTAGAATAAATACAGTAAAAAAAGACTTTACAATAGTAGTCTGATACTTCATATTCTCGCTTTTTTGGAATTAATCACCATAAGTCGGATTCTGCTGCATATTCGGATTGGAATTCATCTCTGCCTTAGGAATGGGCAATACTACACGATAATAGTTCCAATCAAAAGATACGCTCTCATCCACCATCTTCAGATGTGAAGTCTCGGCTATTTCCGGAAATTCCTTGGTCGACTCCTTGCGCACGATAGTCTGATGATTACGAAGGGCGTCGAAGAAACGGTGTCCTTCACCGAACAACTCTTTACGGCGTTCCAACAGAACATCATCCAACGTCACCGTCTTACCCTGCACGGTCTTTTCCGGATTGGCACGGCTGACAATAGCATCCAGATACTTTACAGCCTTGTCATTGTTATTGAGCTTTACAGCCGCTTCGGCAGCAATCAGATAAAGTTCGGACAGACGAAGTACTGGAATATTGGAATCTTCCACAGCCTTGCCGCTTTGCGGCTGATACTTGGCTATGTAAGCTCTCTTTGTCTTAGGAACAACCGTATATGCCTGATTCCTGACATCATCCGGATCTTCCTGCATCAGTTCATAGAAAGAACTGGTCAGGCAATAATCATCATAACCCGCCTGCCAGCAAAGGTAAGCCACACTTTCTTTGCCAACGCCGTCCACTGTCAGATTCACCAACTCAAACAAGACTTCTCCCGGATCGGAAGAGGCAAAATCAGTTCCCCATATCGTGCCATACTCATCATTGGTCCACAAACGGTACTTATTCTTTTCCGCTCCCGCAATGGCAGCTTCAGCCGTAATCAAGGCATTCTGATTATCTTCCATATACAAATAGGCTCTACTCAGCAACAGCATTGCCGCCCACTTATTAATCTTACCCTTGTTGAATTCTTCATCCAGCAGGTCAGCACCTTCCTTCAAATCCTTGATGATTGCCTCATAACACTGGGCAACGGTATTGCGCGACGGCTTGTTTTCCGTATTGGATACTTCGGTCACAATAGGCACTCCCAAAGAAGCTCCTCCATCCTTGGCATACGGATAGCCGAAGAAACGGGTCAGGTCGAACAAGGCAAATCCACGGAGAGCCAAGGTCTGGCCTTTCAGGTCGTTGAAGTATTCCGTATCATCCTCACTGACATCCAATCCGTCTATTTGAGACAAAATGATATTACAATTCTGGATAATCTTATAGGCATAAGACCAGTGGGAAGACGGACCGGAATCCTTTGTATAGTCCAGCATATAGTAGCTGGTGGTACGCTTTCCGGTCTTTATGGACTGCGTATCGTCACCCGTCACGTCTCCGTAATAAATCATACGGCCCGAGTAATAGTTGGTACTGCGCATCACGTCGTAGATACCGTTCAAGCTATATTCCACATCATCCAGATTCTGTATGGCGGTTTCAGTCGGAATCTTTGTACTGGATTCAACATCAAGCCAGTCATTGCCACAGGAGGCGGTCAGGCTGACCAACATCCCCATCATCATATATTTTAATGCTTTCATTGTGTTTCTTTATTATGAGGTTAGAAATTCAAATTAAGACCGAAAGTTACTGTTTTCAAAGGAGGTGTTCCCCAGCCGGCTGTACCAGCACTGACTGATTCCGGATCATAGAAATCGTAAGCGGCCCAAGTCCACAAGTTGTTGGCAGATGCGTAAAGGCGCAGGCTGTTTACGCCGATTTTCCGGGTCCATGTTTTAGGAACGGTCACACCGAAAGTCAACGTTTTCAGACGGATAAAGTCCGTGCTGTGCAAGCGGCGGGTAGTGGTAACGCCATTCATGGCTACCGCCGGCTTCTCTATAAACACTTCATATTTACTGATATCTCCCGGTTGCTTCCAATTGTCACGATAATAGGCCGGAATATTAAGAGTAAAGTCCTTGCCGCCATGTTCTGTTTTCTGTGCCCAGTTATCATATCCATAAGCACCGAACTGATAAGAGAACATGAAGCTCAAATCGAACCACTTGTAACGCAAAGTATTAGAGAGACCACCGGTCACATTGGGCTCGGCATGTTTCTTCAGAGGAATGGCTTTGGCATCCTTGTTATTCTCTGTGATTTCCTTGATATAGTTTCCATTCTCGTCCACGTCGTTGGTATAGAACTGAGGTGCACCGGTCTCGGGGTTGATTCCGGCAAATTCTATCATGTAGAATGTACGGTAGGACTTGCCAATCATGTGAATCTGCGAGCCGCTGATAATCTGGGTCTGTTCGCCGTCCAGTTTCACAATCTTATTCTTGTTGTGCGAAAGGGTGAAAGAGGTAGACCAGTCAAAGTCTTTGGACACAATGTTCTTGGAATTGATTTCCAATTCCACACCCTGGTTCTTCACCTCACCGATATTCATCAGATAGGAACTGAAACCGGTAGTCATAGATACGGGACAGTCCATCAAAAGGTTCTTAGTGGTACGGGTATAGTACTCCAAAGTGAAGTTCAAACGGCTGAAGAAGCCGAAGTCCAGACCGATATTCAAGTTGTAATTCGTTTCCCATTCCAAATCCCTATTTTCAATCTGCGACTGAATCAATGCGGGATTCTCCATATAGCCGCCACTAAGGCTCGTCAAGCCCATATAGCCGTATAAGTCGGAGGGCAACGTACCATTCACACCGTAGGATGCACGGAGTTTCAAATCGGTCAGCCATTTGGACGTGGGTTTCATGAAATCCTCTTCGATAATACGCCATGCTCCTGAAACAGACCAGAAACTTCCCCAGCGATTATCTCTGTGCAAGCGTGAACTGCCATCCATACGATAGCTCCCACCCAGATAATACTTGTTCTTGTAGTCATAGTTGAGACGGGTGATGTAAGAAACCATTCTTGACCTCTTGGAAGAACCATCTATGCTCTCCAAAGTCTGCCCGTTGGCAATGTCATTCTTTATCGGAGTCAGGAAGTTAGTAGCATATCCCGACAAGAAATCATTGTACTTGGAATCGATTTCATATCCGACAAGGGCATCTAAATTGTGGTCCTTTTGGATAGTAGTCTTGTAAGTCAACTGGTTTGACCACACCAACTTGTTATATTCACTATATGCCTTTTCGGCTCCACCATTATTCTTCTCACCGTCGGAGGTACGGGAGTCTTTCCATTCTTTACCCTTACTGATGTTATAGTCATAGCTCAAAATAGACTTTAACTTCAAGTCCTTGATAAATTCATATTCGGCATTAATCGTATTGAACATACGGGTAACATACTCACGCTGGTAATTGTACTCCTGGGCAAGAACGGGATTTCTTCTTGACAACGAAATCAAGTCCTGGTTATAGCTTCCATCTTCATTGTAAACCGGATCTGAAGGCGTCAATTTGCTTACGCTGGAGTAGAAAGGAGCAGTATAACCGGTTCCTTCACTATATACATCCTGATTCAGATTGGTAAACATGATGTTGGCACCGAATTTCAATTTATCCGTAGCCTGAAAATCAACATTCAAACGTCCGGTAATTCTTTCCAGCCCCGATGTTTTTACAATACCTTCTTGGTTGAGATAGGACAATGAAGAATAGTATTTGAATTTGTCGGTTCCTCCGGATATGGAAGCCTCATAACTGGAATGGCTTCCTTTCTTGAACAGATAATCTCCCCAATCCGTATAGCCGCACCAGGGAACCGGAGCATATTTGTCGATATTCTTATCAGCATAAGCTATGGCATCCGCATCCGATTTGCCGCTGCGCTGTTGTCCAAGCACCATACCATTGTATATGTATTCGCGACGTTCTGCTCCGCTCAAAGTAGGACGATAATCCATAGCAAAGTCACTGAATCCCCAATCGGCTTTCAAACTGATAGAAGCCTTACCGGTTTTACCTTTCTTCGTCGTAATCAGAACCACACCATTCGCAGCGCGCGAACCGTAGAGTGATGCAGCAGCGGCATCCTTGATAATCGTAATATTCTCAATATCCGAAGTGTTGACGGTTGACATGGCATCCAGACCACCATCCGAACTGATGGAGTTTATCGAACCGGAAGTAACGGGCACTCCATCAATAACATACAGCGGAGAGTTGGAGGCATTGAAAGAGCCCATACCACGAATACTCAAAGAAGCTGAAGAACCCGGCTGGCCGGAAGCAGAAGTAAACTGTACACCCGTAGCATTTCCCTGCAACAAATCCTGGAAAGAAACGGAAGGCACATCGGCAATCTTTTCATTCTTCACACTGGCAGCCGAACCCGCATAAGCAGATTTCTTGAATGTACCGTAACCAGTTACAACCACCTCTTCCATCATATTTGCATCCGGCACCAATACAATCTTCAATATCTTACCCGAAGTAGCTTTCACTTCCTGACGAACATAGCCGACATAAGAGACAAGCAAGGTAGCCGATGCATGCTCCACCTTGATAGAGAAACCTCCATTCAAATCGGTAATCTGACCGTTTGTAGTACCTTTGACCAAAACATTGGCTCCAATGACGGGCTCACCGGTCTCATCCACCACTGTTCCGGAAATAACATTAGCTTGTTCTACTGCCTTCACAGCATTCACTTCATTGGCTGGACGGATAGCAATGGCCCCGTCTTTTACGACATAAGCCAATCCGCTATTCTTAAGACATTCATCCAGCACTGCTGCGATTTTTCCATTCGTGACCCTCAAATTACGTACCTTGACATTCTTTACGTCATTTGTACTATAAATGAAAGTAAAATCCGTCTGGCGTTGAATTTCCCATAACACGTCACTTAAAGTGGCGTCCTGCACATTTACAGTAACTGTTGTCTGGGCAAACGCCGTATTGGCAGCCTGCACAAAGCCAATCATAATAAAACTGAAAAACAGGAATGTAATCCACATACGTTTACTACCTTCCCAAAACCTGGTGTAGCTCTGTTCCTTAGTCATAATTAAA
>OHNM01000289.1_pt1 | contig 12545 bp, 10 predicted proteins | sample 1569661 | NCBI WGS metagenome assembly OHNM01 (sample SAMEA3879508, study PRJEB24766) | human gut metagenome | biome: human-associated habitat; feature: feces | place: USA | collected 1985/1987 | reverse complement strand
TGACAATGTTTATGAAGAAGATAATCTTTTTATTTGCTACGATTATATTACTGACCTCTTGTGTGTTTGACCGTGTTTTCAGCTTTCGTTTTTATAACCATTCTTCTTGCGATGTCAGTTTAATATTAGACTTGAATCCTTATGATGGAATAATAACACCTGGTAGTGGAACTGATTTTGTCCTTGCATTAAATTGGGTATATATAGATAATTATGACAAACGTTGGGACAAACTGGTAAAAGACTCTATGCATATTTATGTGTTAGATGCAGAAGTAATGAAATTACGACCTGGAGATATTCTGTCAAAAGAAGTGATTGATAAAATTGATCCTGATATGATACTGACACGAATGACGGTTACACATAATGATCTTGATAATGGTAGGGTTGACTATTGGCCGTAGGATCACATTTCAAAAAGATTATTAAAGAACAAGCAGACTTTTTGGACTGGCTCACCGAAGGTTCCTACTCCGTCAGAAGCTATCAGACTACCTCTGAAGGATGATGGACCTAAGATAGAATCTGGCGAATTGCCTAAACCCAAAGATATATCTGGCCTTGAGTATGATTTAGCACCTAATCCTGACGGTGGAAATTGCACTCTATATAGAGGAATTACAGGATCTGAAAATTCAGAAGGTCCTCTATTTATGACAGATGATGTTTCATATGCAGCGTCATATTCTACTAATGGTGAAGTCGTAAAAGTTACATTGCCTAAAGAGACTATTGATAAAATGATGTATAATTATGATCTTACTTTAAATAGGGGGATGTATATAAGCTCCCCCGAATATTTCAAGGGCACATCATATGTTGAGTATGTGTTTTCAACAAGAGTAAAATCTGGCATAGTAAGCAAATTCGTTTATTATAAACCTTAAATATGGAACGAAATCAACTGTATGAAAATTGTAGACTGGCTATCCAGTCATTGATATCATATGCTAAGGAGATTTGTTGTAACAAGTTTCCTGATAATATGATGTTTATTAAAGGCTATAATATAGAATCGTGTGTAAAAGGTGATCTTTCTCGAATGAATGAAGATGTGTTTGGTTTGATAGCCAATAACGAGATATTTTCAATAGAATCAATTATTGATGATATTATGGAAATACAATCACGATGCGGGAATAACGTGCAAAAGAAGAGTTGTGGTAATCGGCATATTAGGGTGATAGATTTCAGTCTATTCTATGTGACCGAATCAGAGACTGTAATAGTAGTACAGATTTATTATTCGCCTATCCCAGTGGAAATTAAATACCACTGGAGTATTCCGATACCTTTTTCTTATAGAGAAGGAGAACAATTTGACTTGAACTGGAAGTATAACAGCGCAAACTATATTAAGAGTAAATAATAGCATAGTAGAAAGAGTTATTATGTCGAGAAATAGGTGTATTAATATGTTGAAAATGGATATAAGAATTATTGTATTGTCATTATTGACTGTGCTGATTAGCTCGTGCGCAAGCACAAAAGGTTACTATGGTCGGGCAGAGATGACCGTGGCAGTGGTCAGTTCGCAGAAACACAACGTGACGGTCGGCAAGAAGAATAGTTGGGAGATAGCGTACCTCTGCAAGGTTGATGACAGGGTGGTGGGAAACAACTTCAAGGGGTTCCCGTCGAAGTGCAAGGTGCTCCCGGGACGCAGGACGATTGAGGTGGAGCATCACCAGCAGTGGAAGGACAATTCCTCCAGCCTTGTTGGCGCCGGGGCGATGTTCGGGGCGATAGGTGGAGCGATTGCAGGTGCGGCAGCGGCTGCAAATAGTCTGTCCCTTCATTATGCGATCACATTCGATGTGGAGCAAGGCCGGTCGTACATCATCAATGTTGAGACCTCCTCGGAATCATCCGAACCAACCTTCTCGGTAATCGACTCGGTTTCCGGAGAGGTTGTACCTGTCGTTGCTGTCGCTCCATTGGTAAAATGAAGAACATTTCGATAATAGATATAGAAAGATGTTGAATATGTGGCTTATTATCCCTCGCATTATTAGTTGTAGAAAAGTATGAGAAGACCGATTGCAAAACGCCTTCACGTTACTGTGCCACAGAAGTGGGTGAGGGCACGCTATGGCTGAAAAAGTCTAAGCTTAGAGCAATAGTTTTTCAGCCGATGTGCTGCTGGAGTGGGCTTCAGTGGCACATCGGCTGAAGGTGTTTTGTAAGAAAGAGGGTGCCCGCCGTGATTGTCGGTTGAAATCCAATCATAAAAAGAGGTTGTGTACAATTCTGAAAAAGAACACACTGCGGGTCTATATTTAATTTGGAACGGTCTTTGATGAGGCGATGCCTCAATACACGGGATCAGGGCAGCCTGGTTCGCAAAAAAAGATCGCTATGAGCAAGCTTAACAAAAGAGCCATTATTGGCGCGGTCGCTGTGGCTGTTGTCGCCACGGCTGTTGTCATCATTGTTCTCCGGCCAAAGCATCATTTGGAGGATCTTCCTGTTGTCAGCGTTGACACGGTCAGGACAAGGAATGTGGAGATCTACGGGGAGTTTCCGGGAAGGATCCGCGCCCAGCAGTTCGTGGAGGTGCGGGCGAGGGTCGAAGGCTATCTTGAGAAGATGATGTTTGAGGAAGGAACATACGTTAAGAAAGACCAGATACTTTTCATCATTGATCCGAAACAGTACAAAGCTCAGGTGGACAGGGCAGAGGCACTGGTGACTAAAAACAAGGCGATGGCCCTTAAGGCAGAGAGGGATCTGGCGAGGATCAGGCCTTTGTTCGAGCAGAAGGCCTCCAGCCAGCTTGATCTGGACAACGCTGTCGCCGCCTATGAGAGCGCCAAGGCTGACGTGCAGGTCAGCGAGGCGAATCTGACGGAAGCCCGTCTGGCGTTGAGCTACACCACAGTGCGATCTCCTATTAGTGGTTACATCAGCGAGAGGCATGTGGACATAGGCACTCTTGTCGGGCCGGGATCGCAGTCCCTCCTCGCAAATGTGGTCAAGAGCGACACGGTGCTTGTGGAGTTCAAGATGACTGATCTTGACTACCAGAAATCAAAGGCCAGAAATGTGAACCTCGGCCAGAAGGACACCAGCAGGCACTGGGATCCGTATGTGACCATCACTATGGCTGACAAATCCGTCTATAAGTACAAAGGGCTGGTGGATTTCGCCGATCCTCTTGTGGACGCCAAATCAGGGACGTTCTCGGTACGCGCCGAGATGCCTAACCCTGACCGTGAACTCCTGCCGGGTCAGTTCACCAACGTTAAAGTCCTTTTGGACGTGAGGGAGAACGCAGTGGCGGTGCCGACCAAGGCCATCATCATCGAAAAGAGCGGCTCGTTCATATTCGTGTTGAAACATGACGGCATCGTGGAGAAGCGTTTCATCCAGACTGGACCTGAAGTGGAGAACACGACTGTCGTGGAGCGTGGCCTCAATCCCGGAGAGGTCATTGTGGTGGAAGGGGAGCACAAGCTGAGCCACGGAATGAAGGTGGAGGCGGTTCGCTCTTAAGGAATATGTTAACAGACACGAACTTATGAAATCCGATTTCTTTATAGACAGGCCCGTATTCTCGACTGTCATATCCATAATAATCGTACTTGTCGGGCTCATAGGACTGACTATGCTGCCGGTTGACCAGTACCCGAAGATTGTCCCTCCGGTCGTGCGCGTCTCGACATCCTATCCGGGCGCCAACTCGCAGACCGTGTCGCAGGCCGTGGCGACACCTATCGAGCAGTCGCTCAACGGAACGCCGGGGATGCTCTACATGGAGTCAAGCAACTCCAACAACGGAGGCTATTCGGCGACATTGACATTCGACATCTCCACCGATCCGGATCTCGCCGCCGTGGAGGTTCAGAACAGGGTCAAGCTGGCCGAGTCCAGACTTCCGGCCGAGGTTGTGCAGAACGGAATCTCGGTGGAGAAGGAGTCCTCAAGCAAGCTGATGACGATCACCGTGATGTCGGATGACCCGAAATTCGACGAGGTCTATCTCAGCAACTACACAACCTTGAATATTCAGGACCGCTTGAGGCGTGTTCCTGGCGTGGGAGTTGTCTCGAACGTGGGAAGCCGCTACTATGCGATGCAGATCTGGGTGCAGCCGGACAAGATGGCCAGCCTCGGGATAACGGTCAAGGATCTGCAGAACGCTCTGAAGGATCAGAACCGTGAGGCCGCGGCCGGAGTGCTCGGGCAGCAGCCGATCACGGATGTGGATGTCACCATCCCGATCACGGCTCCGGGCCGTCTCTCATCGGTCGAGCAGTTCGAGAACATTGTGGTCAGAACGGGCGAGGACGGATCAATCATCCGCCTCAGGGATGTGGCCCGGATCTCGCTTGAGGCCCAGTCGTACAACACCGAGAGCGGCATCAACGCCCGCAACGCCGCAGTGATGAACGTTTTTATGCTTCCCGGAGCTAACGCCGTGGAGGTCGCCGACAATGTCAAGGCGGAGATGGCCGAGATCAGCAAGGGCTTCCCTGACGGCATGTCCTACGACATTCCGTTCGACATGACCACCTACATCTCGGAGTCCATCCATCACGTTTACAGAACCTTGTTTGAAGCCTTGATCCTTGTCATCCTCGTGGTGTTCCTCTCCCTTCAGAATGTCAGGGCCACGCTCGTCCCGGCAATAGCAGTGCCGATCTCCCTGATCGGCACCTTCGGAGTGATGCTGATCTTCGGCTTCTCTCTGAACATGATGACATTGCTTGGCCTCATACTGGCCATCGGAATCGTTGTGGATGATGCTATCGTGGTCGTGGAGAATGTGGACAGGATCATGTCAACCGAACATCTGTCCCCGTACGAGGCTACAAAAAAGGCGATGGGGGAGATAGGAAGCGCCCTTGTGGCGATGTCGCTTGTGCTCTGCGCCGTTTTTGTTCCGGTAAGTTTCCTTTCCGGAATTACGGGCCAATTGTTCAGGCAGTTTACGGTCACGATCGCTGTTTCCGTGATAATCTCCACCATTGTGGCGCTGACCTTAAGCCCTGTGATGTGTTCCAAATTCCTGAAGCCGCACGATGATGACAAGCCTAAGAACTTCGTGTTCAGAAAGATAAACCAGTGGCTTGAGCAAGGAACCTCGCTCTACGCGAGGATGGTATGTTTCGCGCTGCACAATTCGAAGAGGATGTTCGCTGTCTTCGGCGTCGCGATTGTGGGAATATTCATACTCGGTCGCCTCGTTCCGCAGAGTTTCATCCCCAAGGAGGATCAGGGCTATTTCACTGTGGAGCTGGAGCTTCCGACGGGTGCCACGCTTGAGCGGACCAGAGAGGTGACGGACCGCGCGATGGATTTTCTGCTCCGGCAGCGCGATGTTGAATATGTCCTCAATGTCACCGGCTCCAGTCCCCGGATAGGCACCGCGCAGTCCAGCAGCACCTTGACGGTGATCCTGAAACCATGGAAAGAACGCAAGGTCACTAATATGTCCAAGACGATAGCGATGGTGAGAGACTCCTTGTCACGCTATCCGGAGAGCAAGGTGTACATCAGCACACCTGCCGTTATCCCTGGACTCGGTACTTCGGGCGGATTCTCGATGGTGCTTGAGGCAAGGGGGGACGCGACCTATCAGGATCTCCAGAACGCCTCGGACACGCTTCTTCATTATGCGATGAAGAGGAAAGAGTTCACCGGATTGTCCTCCGGAATGCAAAAGGACATCCCTCAGTTGTATTTCGATGCGGACCGTGACAAGATCCAGCTTCTGGGGCTGTCGATGGCCGATGTCTTCGCGACCCTGAAAGCGTTCACCGGTGCGATCTATGTCAACGACTTCAACATGTACAACCGAATATACCGTGTCTACATCCAGGCCGACGCCCCGTACCGCGCCCACTCCGACAATCTGAACCTCTTCTTCATGAAGAGTTCGGGAGGCACGATGATCCCTGTAAATGCTCTGGGTACCACGCATTTCACGACAGGGCCGGGTACGATCAAGAGGTTCAACATGTACAATTCGTCCACGATCAGCGGAGAGGCCGCCAACGGAACCAGTTCCGGCGAGGCCCTTGCCATACTTGAGGAGATCGCCGAGGAGCATCTGCCGGACAACATCGGAGTGGAGTGGAGCGGAATGTCCTATCAGGAGAAGAAGGAGAGCGGGCAGACTGGACTCGTGCTTGCGCTGGCGTTGCTGTTCGTGTTCCTCTTCCTCGCTGCCCAGTACGAGAGCTGGTCCATTCCTGTGGCCGTCATCCTTTCGCTTCCGATCGCGATAGCCGGAGCGTATCTCGGTGTGGCTGTGCTTGGAATGGAGAGCAACATCTATTTCCAGATAGGTCTCGTGATGCTCGTCGGCCTTGTGGCCAAGAACGCGATCTTGATCGTAGAGTTCGCCAAAGAAGAGGTTGAGGCCGGAAAGGATCTGGAAGAGGCTGCGGTCACCGCCGCAAAACTGAGGTTCAGACCAATCGTGATGACATCCTTGGCATTTATCCTTGGCATGCTGCCTCTCGTGTTCGCCAGTGGTCCGGGATCCGAGAGCCGCAGGAACATCGGCATCGGAGTGTTCTTCGGGATGATCACCGGCATAACCGTCGGAATCGTCTTTGTTCCGTTCTTCTTCGTGCTGATCTACAAGTTGAGATCAAGGATCTCGAAGTGGAGACCAAAACTCCGTAAGGCGGGAAAGGCCTTGTCGGTCGTCGCAGTCATGGCCGTGTCTTCCCTGACTTTAGATTCCTGCTCCACATCGAGGTATTGCGATAAGCCGGACCTCGGAGAGATGCCGAAAGCCTATTTCGAGGATTCGAGCGACAGGAGCATCGCTGACCTTGACTGGCGGGAAGTGTATGAGTCTCCTGAATTGCAGAAGCTTATAGACGCGGCTTTGGAATATAACAAAGACATCCTCATCGCTGCGGAGCGTCTGAAGGAGATGGAGTACAGGTACCGTGTGCAAAGATCCGCCCAGTTGCCTTCCGTCTCGGTGAAAGGCTATGCGCAGAATGATCACAGCAATTACGGGGGAACGGATCCGAAACCGGACTCACCTGAATTCGGAGTCAAGGCCTCGCTTCAGTGGGAGGTGGATTTCTGGGGAAGACTGAAATGGTCCAAGAAAGAGAAACTGGCCGGCTACCTCGGCACTGTCGAGGCTCAGAAAGCGGTGAGGATGAGCGTCATCGCCAGTGTGGCCTCCGCCTACTATGAACTGGTGGGCTTGGACAAGAAACTGGAGATAGTCACCAATACTTTGGTCACAAGGCAGAAGTCCGTGAATCAGGCCAAACTCCGTGCGGAAGGAGGACTGACATCTGAGATCCCTTACCAGCAGGCTCTTGTGGAATTGGCTTCCACCGAGGCTTTGGTGCCGGATCTTCGGAAACAAATCGCATTGAAAGAGAGTGAGTTGTGTTTTATTACCGGATCGTATCCGAAGGATGTGGAGCGAGGTTTGTCCTTATCGGAAATGTTAAAGACCGTTGTTCCGTCCGGAGTCCTGTCTGACATCCTCAGGCGCAGGCCTGACCTTATGCAGTCCGAGAACGCTCTCAGGGCGGCGGAGGCTCGCGTGGGCGTGGCGATGGCCGAAAGGTTCCCGTCCTTTACCATCAATCTTGGAGCCGGAGAGGAGAACAACGCCCTTAAGGATTTCCTGAAGTCCCCGTTCTGGTTCACCGGAGCCACACTGGCTTCACCGGTCTTCGAGTTTGGCAAACGACGTTCCGCCCTCAAAGCCGCCGTGGCCTCCTACGAGCAGACAAGACTGGAGTACGAGAAAGATGTTATGCAGGCGTTCAGAGAGGTCTATGACGCCACCGTGACTTTCCGTTCCGCCCGTTCCAACACTGACGTGAAGGTGGAGATGGAGCGCGCGTCCAAGAAATATGTCGTGCTGGCCAACAGCCAGTACATAAACGGTGTGATCAGTTATATGGATGTCCTTGACGCGCAAAGAAAGTACCTTGCCTCCCAGTTGGAGTTAAGCGAGGCAAGGACGAAGGAGAATCTCTCCGTGGTCAATCTGTACAAGGCTCTCGGCGGCGGCTGGAAGGACTTTTGATTCAAGCCCTTGCTTCTCTATTGAGAAGAAAATAATTACGTGACCTTCCGGCCGTTGATGCGGCTGGGAGGTCAAAAAGTTCACACCTATTCTTGATATTTTTGAAATGGTATTTTGGTTTATTTTGAGTTTTTTGTTTACCTTTAACGCAAGATTTGACATTCCTTGATTTTGAATATACAGAGAGTTAATTATAAATATACCTAGATTGAAAATTTTTCTATTGAATCATTAATCATATTACTATGAAAAGAATAATCGCTTTTATCGCCGCTTTGGCGTTTTTGTCTGGGGGCATCTGTTATGCTCAGGAGCAAGAGCAGGGACAGGAACAAGTACAGGAGCAGGAACCTATACGGGAATATTCAAAATTCAGATTCGGCCTTGAGGGAGGAGGTGGCTTCAGACTCGGCAAGATCAGCAATGACGTGTCAGATGACTTCAAATCCTACACGAAGAAACTTAGAAGAGGATTCGTGTATGGAGCCGATGCGACTTGGTTCTTCAAGGAGTTTATGGGAGTTGGTCTTCGCTACAAGGCGTTCTCGGCCAGCAATGGCGCGACGGTGACTGGCACTGACGAAAACGGCACCACTGTCACTGGTAAATTGAAAGACAACATACAGATATCATTCATCGGCCCGATGTTCTGCACAAGGTTTTCCAGCAGAAACGGCTTGCATGCCCTCACGGCGGATATCGGTGTCGGTTACATAAACTATCGTGACAAAGGAATGGTTATAGAAAAGATGAAACTGACAGGAGGCACACTGGGCTTGTTGTACAACATCGGCTATGATTATGCCTTGAACAAGATGTGGTCAATAGGTGTCAACCTGTCTTCGATAGAAGGAACGCTTACCACATTGACATTGGAACAGAACGGTGTGAAGACTTCTCAAACAACTCTGGACAAGGACAAACAGGAGAATATTTCTCATATCGATCTTTCATTCACACTGAAGTTGAATCTGTAGCCTGCAAGCCGCCTCGTAGGCATCGTGCTTTTAAAGGAATATATTAATATTCAATACTATGAATAAGTTATTGACAGTTTGTGCCTCTCTTGCCATTATCACTTGCAGCTCCGTTTCGGCACAGGAGAAAGGTGAGGTCTCGATCGGAGGTATAATCGGGGTTTCTGGGGGATATTCAAGTGTCAGATCAGCGGAGAGTGGAACGCCGGCATCAACCTCTTTCAGCGCCGGGGGCGAGTTCGGCTGGTTTTTCGCTGACAACTGGAGGCTCGGAGCCTCTGTGCAATATGCTTTGGAGTCCAATCCGTATGATGAAAGCAGTGATGGGTGGCTTCGTCAGAACACTAATCTGGTTCTGGTAGGTCCCGACCTGACATATTACCTGAAAATCAGGGATGGCTTCTATTTCACGCCTGGGGTTGCAATGTTCGGAACCGTCGGGAGCGTAAAGGTCGAAACCAGGGACATCTACGTAAGCAAGAATGTCGTTGGCTACGGTGTGGAATTGGCTCCAGGCGCGTTCGAGTTCCGCCCGACTCCCCATTTCGCCTTCTCCGTCAGCTTCCTGACTCTGGGCTATTCCTTCACCAACATCAAGAAGGTCGGCCAGAACGATTATGACGTAAAGACCGATGTGCTGACCTACAACCTCGCCCTCCAACCCTCTATCGGCCTAAGGTATTATTTCTGATATTGGCTCTGCCGTGGAAATCTGTCACGCCATAAATGTCAGTTTTTGAGAATATTCCATTTACTTTTTTGCGCAAAGGTAACTTATTATCTCTCGGCGGAATTGATACGTTTCCACCATATAAGAAAGTACGATAACTTTTACAAAACGCTTTCATGTTACTATGCCACAGACGTGAATGAGAGTGAACCGCGGCTGAAAAAGTCAATGCTTAAGGCAACAGTTTTTCAACCGATGTGCCTCCTGAGAGGATTGTGGTGGCAACGTGGCTGAAGGCGTTTTGTAAAATAAAGTTGTGTCATGAGGAATGTCATATTTAATATAGTCATCTATGTTTTAGTTCCGGTTGTATTGATATGGGGTGTAATGTATTATAGTTGGAAGGGTTACAACTCATATCGAATTAACCATTATGGGCAAGACGCTGTGGCCGTTATAACACGAAAGTGGGACGGAACCTTGTATTATGATGTTGAGTTTGAGGGGAAATATTATAGTAGTTCGATTATTGTTAGAAAGAAAGTTTTCAGAGAGGTCGTTGTCGGAGAGCGTTTCTATGCGCGAATATTGGCGGATAAGATGAAGTACCATAAAAACAATGGCATAACACCAAGTTATATTAAAATAATTCTATGCCCATTGCCGGATTATCTTCAAGATATTGAAAGAGAACGGATGAGGGTTGATTCCATGTACGACACTGATTAATCTGAGTTTTGCAGCACTTTGTACTAATAAATCGTAAAATACTGAAAATAAGCACTCGGCAGTTTGGATTTGTCATTTATATTTAGTACATCTGTACTAATATTTATAGCAAATCCCATGAGAACAGGAAGGCCGGCCAAAGCCAGCACGATATACAAGGTAAGCATCCATGACAATGGAGGACGGAAGTACGCATCCACCCAGCCTTTCACTGTTGATGACGACGGCAAGAAGCATTACACGCACAAGCACTGGGGCATTGTTGACGACGACATGAGGTTTCATCCAAACTCGACATACTTCTATGCGCCTATCGAAGAGCGCCGTAAGTTGATATCCCCTGCCGAATGGGACTTGTCCGAAATTAAGTCCCTGTGCGGAACCGGGCATCGGGGCGCGGTGGAGTACGAGGGCGGAGACCTCGACAGGATGTACGGTCCCACCTGGTTTCTGGACAACGTCGCCAGGGAGACAGGCCTGACGGATGACCTCCGGAAAGTGTTTGACGGCAACATGGAAATGGCCCAGGACGCGCTCACCCTCGCATATTATCTGTTACTTGAAAGCCGCACCTATTCCCATATCGGGAAGTGGCAGCGTGTAGTGAAGACGCCCTCCGTGCATACGCTCACAAGCGGCTTCTTTGCCAGCAAGACCCTCGGCCTCGACCTTGACCCCATGGAGGCGAAGAGCCGGTACGGAATGCGGGACGAGCAGGAGAAGACTTTCATGTTGCAGAAAGGGACCTTGGGCGAAGACCGGCTGAGGGTATGTACGGAGTCTTCCAAGCATGAAAGGATGTTCATTTGTTTTGTGGCCCTGATACTCGCATCATACATCAGGCACATCCGCGGCACTAAACCGGAGCTGACGAAGGCCTTCCCGTCAATGGCGGCCATTCTCGAGGAGATGCAGACCATCCGCTGCATCGAGCACGACGGCCGCCGCAAGTTCATCACTCCGTTCGTAGGAGATCAGGTGACTATCTGCGATGCCTTTGGCTTCGAAATCCCGGAAGGGTGCGGCGTATTCGTGAACGGCCAGTGGCAGGTCAAGAACCTCAAGTTCCTGGCAGAGTTCATGAACCAGACGGGCCTAACGACCGGGGACATCGCAAAGGGCGTGGGTCTCGTCAGGAATTCCGTCACACGCTGGTTCATGGTGGACGACACCACCCTCAGCAGGATCATCACCGCAGCGGACTACTACGGCTATGACTTCATAATCTCCTATACGGTTCCGATGAGGGAGATTGAAGGCACCAGGCTGGTCATAGAAAAGCCTGCACGTCCCATCAAGGCTCCCGGCAAGAGGCTGGATTTCATACGTGAGGCCATGAAGTCGGCAGCCATTACCAACGAGGCACTGGCGCAGAAGCTGAGCGTCATCCGCAACACCGTCCAGCTCTGGTTCAAGAAGGACGACATCACGATCAGTAACATCTATAAGATCGCCGAGGGCTATGGATGGGAAGTCAACATCACGTTCAAGTTGAAGAATAGATGAATTGCACTATGTGAGATATATCATGTTTCTGAGAAACAAATATTGTGTTGTAACTGATAAAAAAAATAAACCTACAGGTTGGTATTTATATTTTTTTTCATAACTTTGCATCTTGAAAAAGTATAAAATGCAGTATGATCTTATATATCCATCAGATATAGACCAAATAAGGAGTGTTCCTTGCGTGGTTGCGGCATCATATTTTGAAGCCAAAGAGTTAATCGCATTTGGAGTGAGTCATTCGGCATTTGATGTTCAGAACCCGTTTGTTGAAGATAATGAATTCGAGAAAGCATTCAAATTATGGGATTCGCCATTCTATCTTAGAAAATTCTTCAATGATAATATTGAATATTTTAAACAAGAATATTGGATTGGAATAACAGAGGATGAATTTGTCCGGGATGTCACAAAATCGTTGAACGATATCCGGAAAGAACTAATAAATCTTTTTGCTGATCATAGACTCCATGCCGTTGTTGAGCCTCTTGTTCCGGAAGAAGAAGGTTTGCGATTGTCCCAAAGCATAAGGGTTAAACTTAAACAAGGCTGGATTCATCACAGGTTGGCTTTTAGATTCTATGCAATAGAAATCGAAGAAAGAAAATGTTATTTGATAACGGGTGCGACGATAAAGGTG
>OHNM01000287.1_pt1 | contig 12629 bp, 9 predicted proteins | sample 1569661 | NCBI WGS metagenome assembly OHNM01 (sample SAMEA3879508, study PRJEB24766) | human gut metagenome | biome: human-associated habitat; feature: feces | place: USA | collected 1985/1987 | reverse complement strand
TCCTTTTTATCGAGGGTGAGGAAATAACTATAGTTGTTGAGGACAAAAGCATTGTTCTCATTAAACTTTAAAGCTTCATCGTAAGCTTTGTATGTCTCCTCCATGTTGCCCAATTGATAATAAACATCTCCTATTTGTCCATAGAAGTTGGATTTCATGACATGGTTTTCGTCAGAAATGATTTTTAGACCCGCATAATAAGTATCCAATGTCTTTTGATATTCCTTTTCTTGGAAATAACCAATGCCCATGTAGAAATAGTATTCTGGAGAATTGGGGAATAATTGTATGCACTTTTTACATATCCGGATGATTTCGGAAACATTTTCCTCTTTTAGAGCTAAGTTTAGCAACTGTTGCCAAGCAGCTTCATTGTCAGGAGCCATTTCAGAGACCAATTGGAATTGTAACTTTGCTTCTTCCGGCTTTTCCAATGCCAATAGCAAGCTGCCGTACATCATTTTTAATTCCGTATCTTCCGGATGTTGTTCTAATAAAGTCAGGAACAACAAATCGGCTTTGGCTAAGCCTTGTTTTGTCTGTTGTAGGCGTTGGATGTAACGTGAAAGAATAGCGACTTTGGTATCAATATCCAACTCTTCGTTCACCAATGCTGCCTTGATTTCATTTTCTGAGGCCTCTTTGTCGCCAATAGCATCGTAATAATTAGCCATTGAAACAATGTAGCGAGGGTCGTTAGGATCTATTTCGTGTGCTTTTTGATAGCAAGCATACGCTTTTTCATTTTCTTTATCCTCTAAATATAAATCACCTATCAAAAGTTGGTAACGGGCATTCATAGGATATTTATCTGCCAACTTTATGATTTCATTGAATGCTTTTTCTGGCTCTTCAATAGATCGGTACAATTTGAATTTTTGCATAGACAATGTTTCGTTCATGCCCATGCTCTCTTCTAACTTGTCGTACGCTTTAATCGCTTCATCGATATCCCCTTTTTGGGTCATGGCTTCTGCCAAATAGTAATATAGTTCGATTTTGCCCGGATTTTTATCCGCTAATCTTTGATAAGAATCTGCGGCTTCTCCGTACATTCCCATATTTCGTTCCAATCCAGCCAAAGTAATGCAATAAGTAAAGTTGTCCGGACTGTTTTTTACAGCCTTTCTCATCATTTCAATAGCCTTTTCCGGTCTGTTTCGTTGGAGTTGGAACATCGCAAGTTCGTAAAGGACGGCAGATGAGGTGGAGTCTAACTCATAGCAATATGAAAAGAGGTCGAAGGCTGCGTCATATTTGCCCGCATTTTTCAGTTTTGCCCCTTCGTAATAGAAGTAGTCGAATTTGCGTTGCTCGGCATGTGCTAGCCTGTTTTTCATATTCCTTGTCTTATTCTCTTGCGAAGCAGAGAGAGAGAAAGGAAATATCATATAAAAAACGGCAACCAGTAAAATGTATAGAAATGATTTACGTACGTTCATTTGTCATTGATTTATTCTTTTCCTGTATGTCCGAAACCTCCAGCACCTCGTTCTGTTTCATCTAATGATTCAACTGTTTGCCATTCTATTTGTTGGTACTGTGCGACAACCATTTGGCATATTCTTTCGCCATCATTTATCACGAAAGGATCATTGGAGAGATTAACCATGATTACTCCTATTTCACCTCTATAGTCAGCATCTATAGTACCTGGAGTATTCAGCAAGGTAATTCCATGTTTGATAGCCAAACCGCTGCGCGGACGGATTTGTGCTTCATAACCATCGGGAAGAGCTATGTATAATCCTGTAGGAATAAGTTTCCTTTCCAAAGGTTTAAGCTCTATCGGTTCTGTCAGATTTGCACGAATATCCATGCCTGCTGATTGATTGGTCTGATAAGCGGGCAGAGGATGGTGCGATTTGTTGATGATTTTGACTTTCATTGTTCTAAATAATTAAAGATTAATCTTGCCAGTCTCCATTATCCTTGATAAGTTGGATTAATTTTTCGACGGCTTCTTCTTCCGGAATGTTCCGTAAGATACACTCTTTGCCTTTATAAAGGCTAATTTGGTTGCGACCAGCTCCAACATAACCATAATCGGCATCAGCCATTTCGCCAGGCCCGTTAACAATACATCCCATGATTCCTATCTTTAACCCTTTCAGATGGGAAGTCGCGGCCTTGATGCGGGCGATGGTTGCTTGTATATTATATAATGTACGTCCGCAGCTTGGACATGAGATATATTCTGTTTTAGAGATTCGTCTCTTAGCGGCTTGTAATATGCCGAAAGAGGTTTCGTCGATAGCTGGTGATTCGATGTGCTCATCTTGGATCATGATACCTTCTCCAAAACCATCTAAGAAGAGTGCGCCTAAATCTGCTGCTGCTTTAAGCTGCATGTTTTCTTTCTCTTTTTCTTGGTATTCACGATGGAGGATGACTGGGACATCGATTTCTGCTTCCCATAATTTATGCAAAGCTGCCCGTTGTTCGCCCAAGCCGTTTTGATGGTGCGTGCTTAGAATAACAACGGTAGATTTATCTTCTTGTATGATAGACAAAATATCGTCTGTCAAGTCTTCATAGGTTAGGCGGATGAATTTAATAGGCGATTCAGTCGTCTTTATTTCTTCTGCTTCAGAGGCAATAAAATAAGGGAATGTGTTAGGACGTGGTTGCCAGAAATGGGCATCTACAATCAACATCAAATCGTTAGGTAGATTGTCCGGGTTCTCCTGCCCAATGTAGATATAATCAGGTTTGTAATTGGGATTGAACTCGAAATTATCACCTGTCGAACGGTCAGAAATCACTACTGGGACAGAGCCACCGATTAAGTTTTCTACTATGCGGACAAATCTCCTGTCGCAAGACAAGGGATTGTATAGGTGGGCTGCATTGGCACTGATTGCCGGATGGTTTTCCCTCTCTTGGATGTAATCCACTAATTTTTGTGCTACTGGAATTTCAGCTTCTGGATCTTCACTAAGGGAGACACGGATGGTATCTCCAATACCGTCTGCCAATAAGGTACCGATACCGACTGCACTTTTTATGCGGCCGTCTTCGCCGTCTCCAGCTTCAGTTACTCCTAAATGCAGAGGGAAATACATGTTTTCCTTTTCCATGGTTTGAATCAACAGATGGACTGTTTTCACCATGATGACAGGATTGGAGGCTTTTATGGAAATAACGACGTCCATGAAATGTTCCTCTACACAAATCCGTAAGAATTCCATGCACGATTCTACCATTCCGCGGGGAGTATCTCCGTAGCGGCTCATGATTCGGTCTGAAAGCGAACCATGATTTACTCCGATGCGAATAGCCGTATGATGCTCTTTGCAGATATTCAAGAAAGGGATAAAGCGTTCCCGTATTTTCTGTAGTTCTTGTGCATATTCATCATCTGTATATTCACGGAAACTAAAGGTTTTGATACGGTCTACATAATTACCTGGATTAACACGGACTTTTTCAACTTCGGTCGCTGCGGCATCAGCTGCCTTCGGATTGAAATGAACATCTGCCACGAGAGGAGTCGTGTAGCCTTTTCCATTCAATGCTTTGCGGATTTTGCCTAAATTATGTGCTTCCCGTTCGCCTTGAGTGGTGAAACGCACATATTCTGCTCCTGCTTAAATCATGCGGATTGCTTGTTGGACAGCAGCCTCTGTTTCCATAGTTGAAACATTCGCCATCGATTGGACACGAATCGGATTGTTTCCTCCCATAGGCGTGTTTCCTATGTGGACTTCGGATGATTTACGACGTTGGTAATTGAAATAATCCATCATATTCCTGGTAGTTCCTTATTCCTAAATGTCGGATTCGAGAATATTTTTCTCGAATCCGACAAGAATAGCTGTAATACTTTTAATTTGTCTTATATTTAAAAGAAATCTTCGCCAAATCTTCATTAGCTTTGACGATTTTTTTCTTCAAATCCTCTTTGTATTGCGCTAATTTGTTTTGCAATGCTTCATCTCCTATAGCAAGCATTTGGACTGCCAAAATACCTGCATTCTGTGCTCCATTGATACCGACAGTCGCTACCGGTATTCCCGGAGGCATCTGTACGATAGCCAATAGTGCGTCCATTCCATCTAATGTTGAGTTGATAGGGACACCAATGACAGGAACTGTAGTCATGGATGCGATAACGCCACACAAATGTGCTGCCATCCCAGCGGCTGCAATAATTACCTTGATGCCTCTTCCTTTTGCCCCTTTTGCGAATTGTTCGACCTCTTCAGGAGTACGGTGGGCGGAAAGTGCATGCATTTCAAATGGGATTTCCATCTCATCTAAAAACTTTGCAGCTTTTTCCATGACAGGCAGGTCAGATGTACTGCCCATGATAATGCTAACGACAGGAGTCATTTTATTTTGCAATTAATTGTTCATAATCTGCAGCAGACAACAATCCGTCGATTTCTGCCATGTCAGAAAGGGCAACTTTGATAATCCAGCCTTTTCCGTATGCATCTTCGTTAATCAACTGAGGTGCATCTTCCAATTCTGGGTTAACTTCTACTACTTCACCACTTACCGGCATAAACAAATCAGATACTGTCTTTACAGCTTCGATTGTTCCGAAAACTTCTTCTTTGGCTACTGTTTCGCCTTCTGTTGTGATATCAACATAAACGATTTCACCCAATTCGCTTTGAGCATAATCTGTAATGCCAACATAAGCAACTTCACCTTCTACGCGGATCCATTCGTGATCCTTCGTGTACTTTACATCTGTAGGAAAATTCATGTTTTTGTGTTTTAAATGAAAAAATAGAAATAACTTAATAATGAAGATATATAGATAACTATAAATCCTAATCCAAATCCACTATATATCTGAGAAGGCGTGTGCTTTCCCAAATATAAACGAGAAGTGCCGATACAGCCGGCTGCCATCGTGAGTGCAATGAATCCCCAATATGGGTTCTGTGCATAAATCCGGGAAATTCCCATCAATCCTCCTAACAGTCCACCGATTCCTATCATGTGTGCACTAATTTTCCAAAAGAAATTAATGCACAATGCTATAAGCATGACAACTGCCGCTCCAAATAATTGTGCCAATACCCAAAAGGGAAGCATCATCTTGAATAGAAAAAAGAGTGCAACCATGACGGACCCTACATATATTAAATAGGGCATTGTCCTGTACTTGCGGTTGCTCAATTCCCAGTCCGCCCCGGCCTTCTCTTTAACCATCAAATAGATGAATAAAGCAGGGATGACGGCTGTCATTAAAAAGACTCCAGACAGCATGATGAGCTTTAGTTTCATCGGGAAGATGGCCAAATATGAAAAGGAGAGAGCCATGACAATTCCATACGTCACCATCAGTAACGGATGAAACAATGTGGATAATATGTTAGCTACTCTTCTCATCGCTGCAAATTTATATTTCTTTTCTGAGTCTGGCAACAGGAATGCCTAATTGTTCTCTGTATTTTGCTACTGTCCGACGTGCAATGACATACCCTTTTTCTTTCAAAATGTTAGCCAATTCTTCGTCTGTCAGAGGTTTCCGCTTATCTTCAGCATCTACATGCTCTTTCATGATTTTTTTAACTTCACGAGTAGATATTTCTTCTCCGCTGTCCGTTTGCATGGATTCGGAGAAAAAGTATTTGAGTGGATAGATACCAAAGTTGGTTTGGACATATTTACTGTTGCTTACTCTGGAGATGGTTGAAATATCATATCCAGTACGTTCAGCCACATCTTTTAATATCATCGGACGAAGGAAAGCTTCGTCTCCGGTAAGGAAAAAGTCCCGTTGCAATTGGATGATGGCTTCCATCGTTCTTTGCAAAGTCTCTTGGCGTTGCTTAATGGCATCAATGAACCATTGGGCTGAATCCAGTTTCTGTTTGACAAACTGTACGGCATTTTTCCGTTCGGTCGTTTGGTTAGCCTTGTTGTTGGCATAATCTTGGAACATGTTCACATATTCTTGATTGACACGCAGGTCTGGAATGCCCCGGCTATTCATTGACAAAGTAATTTCACCGTTGTTTGCATCCACTATAAAATCGGGAATAATCTGGCTCATGGCGGTTTCAATGGAATCGCCCCAAGCATTTCCCGGTTTAGGATTCAAAGTTGTGATTTCACGAATTGCTTTTTTTAGAGTCTCTTCGGGAATTTCCATTCCTCTCAGAATCTTATCAAAGTGCTTCCGTATGAAATCATTGAAATAGTCATTAATGATTTGCAAAGCAATGTGAGTTACTTCCGTCTGCTCTTTTTTCTGCAATTGGATAGATAAGCACTCCTGCAAATCTCTTGCTCCCACTCCTGAAGGCTCAAAGTCTTGGACGAGTGAAAGAATAGGCTCGATATCTTTTCCGGTAATATCAAGACCGGCTTGGAATACCAAATCGTCTGCAATTGAATTCAAGTCACGGCGCAAATAGCCGTCATCGTCAATGTTTCCTATGATATATTCCGCAATTTTATATTCTTGTTCTGGTAATTCTCTCAGCCCTAACTGTTCTAACAGGTATTCATTTAAAGACTCTCCAGCTGAAAAAGGGATGTCTTCCTTTTTATCATTCCGGTCATGCAATTCTTGCAGTTTATAATCTGGAATGTCGTCTTCCGTCAGGTAGTCGCCCAATGAAAGGTCTGCGTTTTCGTTATTATTCCCATCTGTGTTTGTCCCTTCGTCATCAGAGTCCCTTCCATCTTCATACTCATAATCGTCTTGATTGGGCTTTCCTTCTTCCAATGCTGGATTCTCTTCTAATTCATGTTTTACTTTTTCCTCCAGCTCAATGGCAGGAAGCTCGAGCAGGCGGATCATTTGTATCTGCTGCGGTGAAAGTTTCTGCTGTAGTTGCTGCCGTAATTGTTGTTTTAACATAACCAATAGACAATTGCCTGATTTATGAATGTGCAAATATAGCCTTTTTTGTTTAAGTTTGTGCTCCATTTATCAGTATCAAATTGTTTAAATAGAAATAATATGTGGAAAACATTTTTAATCGTGGGCTTTTGGCTTGGTTTGACTGCTTGCCAATCGCCTAAACGTTATCAATCATTTACCCCTGGTGAACTTTGGCTTGATGACAAGAATGTGCATATCAATGCGCATGGAGGCGGAATTTTGTTTGAAAACGGAAGGTATTATTGGTTTGGGGAACACAAAACAGCGGGTGACGGTGGTAATAAGGCTAATGTTGGTGTGCATTGTTATTCGTCCGGTGATTTGTATAATTGGAAGGACGAAGGAGTTGTTTTGCATGTCGAGCCAGAAGGTTCTGGCAGTCCGATAGAGAAAGGTTGTATATTGGAGCGGCCGAAAGTGATACATAATGCTAAAACAGGAAAGTATGTCATGTGGTTCCATTTGGAACCGAAAGGTCAAGGTTATAGAGGAGCGCAGAGTGGCGTTGCTGTAAGTGATGAAGTGACAGGTCCTTATACATTTATACATGCCGGCAGGGTGAATGCAGGCAAATGGGCTTGCAATGCTTCTGAATCATTGAAGGAAGCCCCGGTATTTGCAGCGGAAGATGCTTATACTGGAGGCGGTTTACCTGCTTCATTGGATTCATTGAATATCCATAAACGTGATTGGATGGGAGGGCAAATGGCTCGAGATATGACGTTGTTTGTGGATGATGATGGCAAAGCTTATCATATTTATGCTTCGGAAGAGAACAGCACGTTGCAAATTGCACAGTTGACGGATGATTATACTGAACACAATGGCGTTTATGCCCGTTGTTTTGAAGGACGCTTCATGGAAGCTCCTGCGATGTTCAAACATAAAGGCAAATACTATCTAATAATGTCGGGTTGTACAGGTTGGGCTCCTAATGCGGCTCGTTCGGCAGTGGCTGATTCTATTTTAGGTCCTTGGCGGGAACTGGGCAATCCTTGTGTTGATGCCGATTCTACATTGACTTATCATTCCCAAAGCACTTTCGTACTTCCGGTTCAAGGAAAGGAAGATACCTATATTTATATGGGCGACCGTTGGACTCCAAAGGATGCGATTGACGGGCGTTACATTTGGTTGCCTATCCAGTTTGAAGGAGAACGAGTGGTTATTCCTTGGAAATCGGAATGGAAGATAGGAGAGGAGAGCGAAAAGGAGGTTCGTTCTTATCATTTTGACGAAAATGGCATATCACGGGCTGTGTTGGAGAATTATTTGGACCGCTCCATGACTTTGTCCAACGTGTTGGTTCCTCGTGAAGGAGAGACCCAGTTGGCAGATGATATCCGGATGATAAAGAACACCGGAGTGAAATTTGTCGGACGTGCGATATTGGTGTGGGAGCAGGAGCATGTCTTGAATAATCCGGAGTTTTGGAGTAAAGCCAAGGCGATTATTGATGAATTGCACCAATATGATTCCGATTTGGTCTTCCAAGGTTGCTTGTTCGAAGCCGTTTCGGAGGAGGTGAATCAAATAGAAGTGCCGGATTGGGTGTTTGAAGCATACGGACAGATACCGGAGAAACGTAATTTCCGTTATGAAGATATGCTGAATGAAGAAGGGAAGTATGTGGATCATTGGCATAAAGGCGGAAGTGTTCCCGACATCAGCCGCTTGGAAACACAGATGTGGTTTTATTTCCTCGCACGTACATATATTAATATCGGCTGCGAAGCTTTTCATCTTGGGCAAATCGAATTGATGGCGATGAACGACCCGGACAAATCGAACTGGTTTAAGTTGGTAGATGATATCCGCGCTTATGCCCGTAATCATGCCCGCCGCCATTGGGTGATATTGGATGCGCATACACCGAAAGGTGGCATGGTTGTAGGCGGCAAGAGCCTGATTGACTTTAATTCCTTCCCGATGCGTATATGTGCGATTCCTACGGAAAAGAAATGGGAAGAGGGCGAAGTGCAGCCGGCGGAATTGCGAGTCCATCATTTGGATGCGCTCTTCTTGAGAAGTGAAGGGTGTGTTACTCCGTCTGGATGGGATTGTGAAAGTTTGCCATATTTGGTGGAGATAGATAATTATGGGAAAGAAGAACCTGTGAATGTAGCAGACACTGCTTCCTATTTTCCATGGGGATGGGATGAAATATCGTGGTATGCCAAGCAGCCCGAAGCATATCGGAATGAATGGCTTCAATATGCATGGGACTGGATGAAGAAAACAGACTCTAACGGTCATATCGAAATGCCGGGCATCCGTGGTATCTGCTGTCCAAACGAAACGAAGAATGTTTATCGTGCCAATATGAGCAGTACTGGCTCTCCGTATGGTTACAATCAGGAGGAAATTATTAAGGAAATTTGGAAAAATGATAATTGATAAGCCTCATATTGCATTCTGAAAGTAACGAAGCTGTTTGCATCCATGACACACTGCTAAATGAAATGCTTAATATTTGTGCATATAGGCAAAGATTATAAAATGTTATATTTGGAAAGATTTGTGTTAATAATGATATTTGTAACGAAAATTTCATACCTTTGCACGTCGTTTGGCCAGCTAAATAGTATTTGTTTATGCAAAAAGAAAATGATTTAACGAAAATAAAGCTTAAAAAGGACAGATTATCTGACAGCCCAGACTTAAGGAATGGACTTTAGATGATAAAAAGAAACGTGATAAATTATACAAGAAAACAAATTTATAGTTAAACCCAAAAATCGTTTTTTCATGAGAAAGTCAATCTTTTTATTTTTGACATTCTTCCTGTGCGTAGCAGCTTACGCGCAGAATTTGACGATTAGCGGTACTGTAACCGATAAGGATACAAAAGAACCGCTGATCGGTGTGAATGTGCTGTTGAAAGGTACGACAATTGGTACAGTGACAGACTTCGATGGTAAATACACCTTGGAAGTTGACAACAGCAAAGGTACATTACAGTTCTCTTACGTGAGTATGAAAACTGTAGAAGAGCCAATTAATGGCCGTTCTTCTATTAATGTTGCGATGGCTTCTGATTCCGAAGCTTTGGAAGAAGTAGTTGTAACAGCTATGGGTATCAAGCGTGAGTCTAAGACTTTGACTTATTCTGCTCAGACTGTTGGCGGTAAGGACTTGAACGAAATCAAGAACGTCAACATGATTAACTCTTTGCAAGGTAAGAGCGCAGGTTTGCAGATTACTCCGAACTCAACTGGTGCCGGTGGTGCTTCTAAAATCTTGTTCCGTGGTAACAAATCTATCAGTGGTAGCAACCAGCCGTTGATTGTTGTTGATGGTGTTCCTATGATGATGAACGTTTCTGATTCTCAGGTTTCCATGAACTATGGTGGTGAACGTGATGGTGGTGACGCTATGTCTACTATCAACCCGGATGATATCGCACAGATTACTTTGTTGAAAGGTGCTTCTGCTGCCGCTCTTTATGGTGCAGTTGCTGCCAATGGTGCTATCATGATTACAACTAAATCAGCTCAATCTGGTAAAGTTGCTATCAATGTATCAAGCAACACAACCGTAGAAAACGCTATGTCATTGCCTAAGTTCCAGAACAATTATGGAATGAGCGATGCTGGTACTTTCAGCTGGGGGGGCAAGTTATCATCTGAAGCTCCTAACTATGCGAAAGAATTCTTCCGTACTGGTTACACAACTAACAACTCTATCTCTTTGGCTGGCGGTAACGAGAACATCACTTCTTACTTCTCTTATGCCAATGTATCTTCAAACGGTGTCGTTCCTGAAAATACATATATGAGCCATAACTTGTTGGCTAAAGTTGGTTTCAACTTGTGGACTAAGCTTCACGTTGACGTAAGTGCTCGTTACAACACTCAGCACATCGAAAACCAACCGGCTTCTGGTTATTTGCACAACCCGTTGACAGGTGCTTACCTGTTCCCGAGAGGCGAGGATTGGGACAATTACAAAAACAACTACGAAGTATTTGACCAAGCTCAGCAAATCAATATTCACAACTGGACAAATACAGTTCAGGAACAATTCTCCAACCCTTATTGGACTTTGAACCGTCAGAAACCAATTTCTGACCGTAACCGTTATGAATTCGGTGGTACTGTTAAGTACGATATCATGGAAGGTTTGTCTGCTACAGGTCGTATCCGTTACGAACGTGGTGATGAACATTGGACTCAAAACGACTATGCTTCAAGTACTGCAGGTCGTGATAAGTTAGGTACAATGAAAGATGACCATATCTTCAGCGAACAGACTTATGCTGATGCTTTGTTGCAATACAACAAGACATGGGAAGATACTTATTCATTGTCTGTAACTGCCGGTGGTAGCTATACGAAGACTAAAGGTTCAAACGTAAGTTTGATTGGTTATGGTGATACTCAGTTTGCTATCAACAATGGTGTTATCACTTCTGGTGCTTATTATCCTAACAAATTCATCCCGAGCAACTATTATCGTTTGTCTACAGGTATGTCTTTGAAGGAAAAACGTTTGAACTCTGTATTTGCTACAGCTCAGTTCGGTTACAAAGAAGGTTTGTATGTTGACGTAAGTGCTCGTAACGACTGGTCTTCTGCTTTGGCATTCACTGAAGGTGTTTCTTTCTTCTATCCGTCAGTTGGTGCAAGTGCCCTGTTGAATAAATTCATTGATTTCGGTAAGAACGTTGACTTGTTCAAATTCCGTGCTTCTTATTCTATCGTAGGTAACGACGTTCCTATTTACGCTTCTAACGTTCTTTATACAATCGGTGACCAAGGTTCTTTGGTTCCTCCTTCTGAAGCTCCGTTCCGTACATTGAAACCTGAAAAGACTAACTCTTTGGAAGTTGGTTTCGATGGTACATTCTTCCAGAATCGTTTCGATGTAAACGTGACATATTATAAGACTAACACTAAGAACCAGTTCTTCAAGGTTTCTGCTCCTTATGAATTAGGTGTGAAAACACGCTATGTAAATGCTGCTAATATCGAGAACCAAGGTTTTGAAGTTAGCTTAGGATGGCGTCAGCAATTCACTGACAACTTCAGCTGGAGCACAAACTACAACTTCTCTTACAACAACAATAAAGTAATCGAGTTGGTAGATGGTTTGGCTGATGGTTTGACATTGCAAAGCTTCTGTACTGGTGCTTCTGTTATCTTGAAAGAAGGCGGCCACTTCGGTGACTTGTATGTTCGTGACTTGCAGCGTGACGAAACAGGCAAACCAATCAAGAACGAAAACGGAGGTCCTGTTTTGGCTGGTTCTGACGTGAAAGACTTGATTTATGTTGGCGATATGAACGCTAAGGTAAACATGGGTTGGACAAACACATTCCACTACAAAGATTTCACTTTGTCATTGACGCTAAGATTGGTGGTAAGGTAATGTCTATGACAGAAGCTACATTGGATGGTTGGGGCGTTTCAGAACGTTCTGGCGCTGCTCGTGATGCAGGTTCTGTAGTATTCGACGGCGTATCTTTCGATCCGAAAGAATTCTATACAACAGTTGGTGGTACAAGCTACAACTCAAACATGGCTACATCTATGTATGTTTACGATGCAACAAATGTTCGTTTGCGTGAGTTGTCATTAGGTTACACATTCCGTAACTTGTTTGGAGTTGGTAAGAACTTGAGCGCATCTTTGATTGGTCGTAACTTGTTCTTCTTCTATAAAGATGCTCCAATGGATCCGGATGTATCTGCAAGTACAGGTAACGGTTGGCAGGGTGTTGATATGTTCGCTATGCCGGCATCTCGTAGTTTTGGTTTGAACTTAAAACTTAACTT
>OHNM01000282.1_pt1 | contig 12815 bp, 10 predicted proteins | sample 1569661 | NCBI WGS metagenome assembly OHNM01 (sample SAMEA3879508, study PRJEB24766) | human gut metagenome | biome: human-associated habitat; feature: feces | place: USA | collected 1985/1987 | reverse complement strand
TCCACACCAGTAACTGGCTGAACAAAGAATTCATACTATTTATCAATACACTGGGAAACACCGGAGTAACCTTGTTCATTCTGATCTCAGGTTATTTTGGAATCCGTTTCAATACACATAAATTTTTCAAAATGCTGGTTGTCGTATGGTTTTATTCCATCGTTTCTTATCTGATCGAAACAATATGGCTTCACACTCCGCATACCTGGACAGGGCTGGCCTCCTCATTGCTACCGATACTTAGCAAAAAATACTGGTTTATGACCTGCTATGTAGTACTTTATTGTTTCTCGCCCTATTTAAACCGGCTGGTTCATAACCTCTCACAAAAAAGTTATAAACAACTACTGTTACTATGGGGATTCTTTTTTGTATTTGCCCCGACAATCCTGTTTTTTGAAATTCAGAATGACACGGGCAAGGGAATTATCAATGTCACACTAGCTTATCTCATAGGACAATATCTGAAGACCTATGGTCTTCCGGAAAATATGAAACGACATAGCCGGGAAATCTTGTCAGGCAGCCTTGCCTGTATTTTTATACTAAATTCCCTGCTTACAGCAATGAGTGGAAATATCATACTGAGATTCGCCCGAGATAATAATCTACTGATTATCATCGCCTCCATCATGATTTTCTACCAGTTTACCCGGTGGCATTTTTCATCCCGCATCATCAATTACCTAGCAGGATACGTTTTTGCCTTATATATGCTTCAAGGACTTCTTATCCACTGTTTACAACCCTGGTATGTCCCATATGCAGACAGCAACCTACTTGTTCTGTATTTTATGGGAACACTTGTTTCTATCTGTCTGACAACGCTTGTTATAGAATGGAGCAGACGGCTGCTATTAGGAAAAATAGAAAACAAATTGGCAAATGCCATAGAAAAAAGAGGAGCAAAAATAAAAATGTTTGCAGATAATCATTAAAACAATGATTTATTTCCGCAACTCATAATTTCAAAATCTCCAATGGAACCCCTCCTATCTGAGCTGCCATATCCGAAAATGAACTCTGAAAAGAACCATATATTTTTTGTGTACGAGCCAATGTGTATATATCCGTGATACCCTCCCTTATTCCCTCCAAAGATCCACGGTCTGCCTTTTTTCCGGAACAGAATATCCGGTCGCCATAACGCTCTTTCATCTCCCGCTTCACCTCTTCCGAATCTGTAGCCAAATAGATAGCCACCTTGCCGTCCTCTTTTATCTTCTCATCTAATTTCTGATAGAACAACTCGATAGGGCTTTGCCTGATAGAAGCCAGATTATCTGTACGACGGATATGCACACCAATCATAGCATCCGAAAAATTCCGACAACGGTTTTCTACCTCTTCCATAATCTCGTCTACCGGAACAAACAACCGACTGATCCATGCATAATCATAAGGTTGGAAAGCGGTGTATGATGCCATATAAACACAGCCACCTTCTTTAACCCACCGTTCAAAATCAAAATGCCGGTTACATAAAGGAGTAATGGAACGCTCGTACAGACAAGACTTGAAAAGCAGTTTCTGAAACAAAAGCGGGAAATGAAAATTCTTGGAACGAGGTCTGTCTAATAATGCATAATCCAACCGCGAAGCATCCCGTAAACAAGCCACTTCCCTGTCTACAGGCTTAAACAACTGATAAAACGGTGCATTCAGTGCCCAATCCTGAAACCAAATGATGCTTAATTCACTTTTCGTCTTTCCTGCCAGCATTACCGCCGAAGCCACTGCACGCATACGGTTGGCCAATCCTCCTACCGGTACAAATGTTATTTTACCCATTCCTGTTTAAAATTTGAGGCAAATATAAATAACATCGCTTATAAATGCTAATTAATTACTACTTTTGCAATATATATACCTAATTTATTATGCAAGCAATCATTCTAGCCGCCGGCATGGGCAAGCGCTTGGGAGATCTTACCAAAGATAACACCAAGTGTATGATTAAAGTAAACGGGACCTATCTGATAGACCGTCTGCTCTCACAGTTAGATTCATTAAATCTGGAACGCATCATTTTAGTCATAGGCTACCAAGGAGAGAAATTACGTACCCACATAGAGAAACAAAGTAGAAATACTCCGATAGAATATATTTACAATCCTGTCTACAATAAGACCAATAATATCTATTCTCTCTATCTTGCTAAAGAGGAATTGCAAAAGCAAGATACTTTATTAATTGAATCCGATTTGATTTTTGAGGATACACTTTTCCACAAAATTTTAAATAACCCCTATCCCAATCTGGCACTTGTAGCTAAATATGAGCCATGGATGGACGGCACGATGGTAAGGCTCAATACTGAAAATGACATCATTGATTTTATCTCAAAAAAAACGTTCCGCTACGCAGATATTGACGATTACTACAAAACCGTCAATATCTATAAATTCAGTAAGGAGTTTCTCCGCAACAGTTATGTGCCATTTCTTGAAGCCTACAGCAAAGCCCTGGGTAATAACGAATATTACGAACAGGTATTACGGGTAATCACCCTGCTGGAGAGATGTGAACTGAAAGGACTCCCTTTGGAAGGAGAACGCTGGTATGAGATTGATGATATACAAGATCTTGACATCGCTGAAACCATTTTTGCCGAACAGGACCAGCTACAACGCTACCAAAAAAGATATGGCGGATACTGGCGTTTCCCAAAGCTGAAAGATTTCTGCTATTTAGTAAACCCCTATTTTCCACCACAAAAAATGTGTGAAGAACTACAGGCTAATTTTAATGTGCTTCTCCGTGAATACCCTTCCGGCATGGGAGTGAACACGCTTGTCATGGCAAAAAACTTCGGTATCCGGCAAGATTATGTGGTTGTTGGCAACGGAGCCGCCGAAATCATCAAAGCGCTGATGGAACATTCAGATGGCAAAATGGGAGTAATTTATCCCACTTTCGAAGAATATCCCAACCGGCAATCAGAAGAAATCATTGCATTCTATCCACAGAATGCCGATTTTCATTATACGGCAAAAGAACTGATGCTTTTTTATGCGGACAAAGATATCCGCCATTTACTCTTGATCAATCCGGATAACCCATCAGGTAACTTCATCCCCCTTAACGAACTTATGGATTTGCTGGCATGGACGCAGCAGCGAAATATCCACTTAATACTGGATGAATCTTTTGTTGACTTCAGCGAAAAAAGTGTCGAAAATACGCTGCTTAAGAATGAAGTTCTGGAAACATACCCACACCTCACAGTCATTAAAAGTATTTCCAAATCTTATGGAGTTCCGGGATTACGCTTGGGGATAGCCGCATCTTCCGACAAAGAGATAATAGCCTATTTACGAAAAAACATGGCTATATGGAATATAAACTCCTTCGCCGAATTCTATTTACAGATATACAGCAAGTATAATAATGATTATCAAAATGCCTGTAAAAAATTCATAGCCGAGCGCCAACGCTTTTTCGAGGTATTGCAACAGGTTGACTTCCTACGTGTCATACCTTCACAAGCCAATTATTTCCTGTGCGAAGTAACTTCCCGCTTCAGTTCCACCAAACTCGTTTCTTTATTGCTGGAGCATAATCTCTTGTTAAAAGATTGTAGTACCAAGACAGGATTCAATGGCAGGAATTACATCCGTATCGCCATACGCGACACTGAAGACAACAATTATCTGGCTGAAAACTTAAAAAAACTGCAAGCATGAGTATCAATATCTGTATTTGTGGCGGTGGCGGTCTGGGGCACGTCATTGCAGGAGTAGCTGCACATAAAGGCTTTAATGTTTCCGTCCTCACCCGGCATCCCGAGCAATGGAATCCATCATTACTCATTGAAAATTGCCGGGGAAATACATTCTCCGGCTCATTAGCCTGCGTTACGGCTAACCCGGCAGAGGTCATTCCACACTCTGATATCGTATTGCTTTGTCTCCCCGGATTTGCCATTGAGGAAGAACTTCTCCACATACAACCGTTCTTGCAGGAAAAAACTTGCATAGGAAGTGTAGTCAGTTGTACCGGTTTTTTCTTTACCGCTTATAGAATATTAGGCAAAACAGCTTCACTTTTCGGATTCCAGCGTGCTCCATTCATTGCCCGTGTGCAAACCTATGGCCAGAAAGCACTCTTGTTGGGATATAAAAAGGAATTACAAATAGCCACCGTAAACATATCAAAATCCGATATTTTACTACGAACTCTTCAAGAAATGTTAGATACGCCGGTGCGTATGCTTCATCATTTTCTAGAAGCCAGCCTGACCAATAGCAATCCATTGCTTCATCCAGCCCGTCTTTATTCACTTTTCCATACCTGGAGTAGAGGAAAAGCATATCATGAGATTCCCGGGTTCTATAATAGTTGGGATGAAGAAAGTTCAGAGCTCCTCATTGCTTGTGACAATGAATTCCAACAAATTCTGAAAGCACTGCCAGTCCGAATAGAGCCAATTCCTACTTTATTGGAATATTATGACAGTTATGATGCAAGGTCACTTACCCGCAAGATACGCTCCATCATTGCCTTCAAACATATTCCAGCTCCTATGGAAAAAACAGAAAAAGGATTTCTGCCTGATTTCAAAAGCCGGTATTTCACTGAGGATTTTCCATTTGGATTATTGATAATCAAATCAATAGCAGATGTATTAAATATTTGTACCCCAAACATTGATAAAATATTGCTATGGGGGCAAGATGTATTAAACAAAGAATATATCCACGAAGGAGAATTAAAAGGAAAAGACCTGTCAGAAACAGGTTACATCAACGCTGATTTGTTTTATAAACTACTAAAAAATTAATGTATGGATAGTGAACTAAGAAAGCGATTTAACCCCGATGGTTCCCTTCTCCGTCGCCAGCAACTACGTATGTTAGAGCTTCTGGAGGTTATTGATGTGATTTGTCGCAAGCACCAAATACCCTATTGGCTCAGTTCCGGAACTCTAATAGGTGCAGCACGTCACAAAGGTTTCATTCCCTGGGATGATGATCTGGACATAGAAATGCTTCGCTCAGATTACCTGCGTCTGCTGAAAGTTCTTCCTCAAGAACTTCCGGACAATCTTGCATTGCAAACTAATGAAACAGATCCCAATTACATCTTTATATACGGCAAATTACGTGATAAGGATTCTCATTTGGAAGAAACAAATTCATATGACCGTATTTTCTATTATACCGGTATCTACATTGATATTTTTCCTTTAGAAAAGATCCCTTATTGTCTGGCTTGGATAGGAGGACACATGCAAGGGCAGATATACAATCAGTTGAATAATAAAAATATAAAAGAAAGCACATTATACAAACGGATTCGTAGGATTTATCATTTTAATACCCGCATCGGTTTTCCCATCCTAAGGTTCATTGCCAAGTTATTCCCCGGAAAAGAATTACGCCATTCTTTTGGCACCGCCTATTTCAAACCGCGCTATACAGACGATATTTTTCCACTGACAGAAATGGAATTTGAAGGAAAAATGTTCCCCGTACCACGCCAAACAGATGCTGTGCTAAGGAAGATATACGGTGACTATATGCAATTACCAGATTTAGAGAATATACATCCGCATTACAACAAACTCGAATTTTACAAATAAAGGAGATTGAACTATGAAACCGTTCCTTGTAGATGTACCTGTACTCATTTTGTTCTTCAACCGCCCGCAACAGCTGTCGCAAGTGTTTGAACAAGTCAGGAATGCCCGTCCCTCCAAGCTTTTCCTCTATCAGGACGGACCACGCAGCGAACACGACCTGCCCGGTATAAAAGCATGTCGTGAAGTGACAGATCAGATAGACTGGGACTGCGAAGTCCACCGTATGTATCAGGAAAAAAACTACGGTTGCGACCCTTCGGAATACATTTCACAAAAATGGGCTTTTTCTATGGTTGACAAATGTATCGTATTGGAAGATGACGATGTGCCTTCCGTTTCTTTTTTCACATTCTGTAAAGAAATGTTAGACAAATACGAGCAAGACCCCCGTATCACCATGATTGCGGGTTTCAATAACGAAGAGATTACTCCGGGTGTACCATACGATTATTTCTTTGCCTCCACTTTCTCTATCTGGGGATGGGCCAGTTGGAAAAGGGTCATTGACCAATGGGACGAACATTATACTTTTCTAGAAGACAAGTTCAATATGCAACAACTGGAACAGCTCATTAAAGAACGGAAATTCCGTAAAGACTTTATCTATATGTGCCATCGCCATAAAGAAAACAACAAAGCCTATTATGAAACCATCTTCCACGCTTCCATGCTTTTCAACTCGGGACTGGCTATCGTGCCCACCCGCAACATGATTAACAACTTGGGAGCCACGGCAGATTCCACCCATTTTGCCGGTTCTGTGCATACACTACCTAAAGGATACCGCCGCATCTTCACCATGAAACGGTATGAAGTAGAATTTCCTCTCAAGCATCCTCGTTATGTCATTGAGAATGTAGCTTATAAAAAAGCTGTCTACCGCATTATGGGGTGGGGACATCCCTGGATTAAGATAGGACGTTCTTTTGAAGAACTATTTCTGAACCTGCGATACGGCAATTTTTCCATCATCACTAAAGCAATAAAAAACAGAATTAACAAATGGCTGAAAAGAGACCAACACCGGTAAAACCACTCACTATTTATTTTTATCACACCCGATTAACCCGTGAAAGTTACGAGGAATGGAAAGATTATAAGTTTCCGGGACATATCCTCTACGGACTTCCTTTGCTGGAAAAATATGGAATCCGGTCGGTGATGCATAAATACAAAGCTTTCCCCAGCCGTCTGAAACTAATGCTCTATGCCACTAAAGAGATTCTGTGCTGCAAAGAGCCATACGAAGTGCTCTACGGTACATCTTTCCGTGGGTTGGAACTTATCATCCTACTCAGAGCATTAGGCCTCTACCGCAAGCCCATTGTCATTTGGCATCACACTGCTTTAAAAACCTCATCCAGAAAAATAAGAGAACGCATCTCACGTTTCTTTTATAAGGGCATTGATCATATGTTCCTGTTCAGTAAAAAATTGATTAAAGACTCATTAGCAACCGGAAAAGCTCCCGAAGAAAAGCTTCAGCTTATCCATTGGGGGCCGGACCTCGCTTTCTATGACCATCTTCTGCAAACAATGCCGGATCGGAAACCGGAAGGTTTTATCTCCACCGGGAAAGAAAACCGGGATGTAGACACAATGCTGCAAGCTTTCTGCGCCACCGATCAACAACTGGACTTGTACATAGCCCCCACCAATGGAAGTGTAAACTACCAACAGATTATTGAAAGCTTCTGTCTGCCCGATTCTGTACGAGTACATTATACGGACGGTGTCATCCCATACTTGTTGGCACAGAAAGTGGCACGAAAAAGCTGTGTTGTCATCTGCTGCATGGATTTTCCTTATACCGTAGGTCTTACCACACTGGTAGAGGCCTTTGCATTAGGCATCCCTGTCATTTGCTCACGTAATCCTAATTTTGAAATGGATATAGACAAAGAAGAAATAGGAATTACCGTAGCCTATGATGACGTGGAAGGGTGGATCAATGCCATTCATCGCATAGCCGACCATCCCGAAGAAGCCCAAAAAATGGGCGCCAACGCCCGAAAGCTGGCAGAAAAACGTTTCAATTTGGAAATCTTTTCCCGTGAAATAGCAGAAAGCTTACTGGAAATATCCAAGATGTCCCCTAAAAAACGTACATTTGCATAAACTTTTATGCACATGAGAGTACTTATCATCAATACGTCTGAGCGAATAGGTGGAGCCGCCATTGCAGCCAACCGCCTCATGGAGGCTTTAAAAAACAACGGAATAAAGACAAAAATGCTTGTACGCGACAAGCAGACCGACCAGATAAGTGTCGTTGAACTAAAGAAATCATGGTGGAAAGTATGGCAATTCATCTGGGAGCGTGTCGTTATCTGGCAAGCCAACCACTTCAAGAAACATAACTTGTTTGCCGTTGACATAGCGAATACCGGCACCAATATCACAGCATTGCCCGAATTTACCCAAGCCGATGTCATTCATCTGCATTGGATTAACCAAGGTATGTTGTCACTGACAGATATCCGGCGTATCATCCAATCCGGCAAGCCCATCGTTTGGACAATGCATGATATGTGGCCTTTTACTGGTATCTGCCACTATGCAGGAGATTGCGATAAATATGCCACACAATGCCACAACTGTCCGCAACTTTACAAAGGAAGCAGGAAAGACATAGCCTACCGTACTTTCCAGAAAAAGAAAAAACTGTTTGAAGGAGCACAAATCACCTTTGTAGCTTGTAGCCGCTGGTTAGAATCATTGGCTAAGAAAAGTGATCTGATTAAAGGTCAGACCATTACCAATATTCCCAATGCAATCAACACCAACCTGTTCAAACCTCGTGATAAAAAACAGGCCAGAGAAAAATGCCACCTCCCGCAAGACAAGAAGTTATTGCTTTTCGGCTCCGTAAAAATTACAGACAAGAGAAAAGGAATAGACTATTTGGTATCAGCTTGCAAACAAATAGCTTCCTCGTATCCTGATTTTAGTAAAGAGTTAGGTGTAGTGGTTTTTGGCAACCAAGCCGAACAATACGCTTCCCTGTTTCCTTTCCCTATCTATCCGATGAATTATGTCAGCAACGAGAAGGAACTGGTAGATATTTACAACGCAGTCGACTTATACGTCACACCTTCTTTACAAGACAACCTACCCAATACCATCGTAGAGGCAATGGCCTGTGGTATTCCGTGCATAGGGTTCAATGTAGGAGGTATTCCACAAATGATTGACCACCTGCACAACGGCTATGTTGCCGAATATCAGTCTTCCAAGGATCTGGCAAACGGAATTCACTGGGCATTGACCGAAGGAGAATATGAAAGTCTGAGCGAAGAAGCCTGCCGTAAGGCAGTATCCAGCTATTCGGAAAGTACCATCGCCAAGAAATATGTTGAAATCTATAACAAGATTACAGGGAATCATGCATAACCATCATCCTCATCCCAAGTTTTCTATTATTACTGTCACCTACAACGCCGCAAAAGTATTGGAGGATACTATACAAAGTATTGTTACACAAACTTATAAGAATCTGGAGTATATTATTGTAGATGGGGGATCAACAGATGAAACACTGGATATCATTCACAAATACCAGGAACATATCACCACTGTTATCAGTGAACCCGACCAAGGTTTATACGATGCCATGAACAAAGGAATAAAACTGGCAACCGGAGATTATCTTTGTTTCTTGAATGCCGGTGACGGCCTGCACGAGGATGATACTTTGCTGCAAATGGTACATTCCATCAATGGAACAGCCCTGCCGGGAGTACTATATGGAGAAACAGAAATTGTGGACAGTCAAGGGCATTTTTTATATATGCGCCGCCTGTCCGCACCCGCAACGCTTACCTGGAAAAGCTTCAAGCAAGGAATGCTAGTCTGCCATCAAGCCTTTTTCGCCCGCCGTGATCTGGTGGAACCATATGACCTGAGATATCGGTTCTCGGCAGATTTTGACTGGTGTATCCGTATCATGAAGAAAGCGGATGTACTCCATAACACCCATCTTACTCTTATTGATTACCTGAATGAAGGAATGACCACCCGTAACCATAAAGCCTCCTTGAAAGAACGCTTCCGTATTATGAGCCGTCACTATGGATGGGCAAGCACAGTGACACACCACTTATGGTTCGTTCTGCGCCTGCTTTACAAATAATCCGGAGTCTGGCTTACGACGGGCCTTAATCAATTTTCCTACGGGCTCTTCTGACCTGCAAGAATAAGAACAAGACCAGCACACAGGTCAATACACCCAACGCCACAAAAGCCACCGTTTCCGTAACATGCAGCGATTTCGGATCGAACTTAAATTCCACTACATGCTTTCCGGCCGGCACATTCATCGCCCGAAGAATATAATCCGCTCTTCCGTGCGGTGCTTCCACACCATCAATATATGCCTGCCAACCAGGATAGTAAATTTCCGAGAAAACCACTGTTCCTCCTGTCTTCGAATTAACCTCATATTTCAAGTCATTAGGTTCGTACGCAGTCAGTTTGATTGTACCCAGTGTATCTGTTTCAGCCGCCGATTTTACCTCCGCACTGAATTTTTTATCTACGACAGCCGTTTTTGCCGGATCTATCCGATGCAAAGCATCTATCTCTTCATTGGCATTATCCACATACTGCACCTCGTTTACAAACCAAGCATTGCCCAGCGTATAAGGATTCTGTATCGGGACAGTCTTTCCACCTTGCAGCGGAAAAATAAAGTAACGGGTATTCAGCATATTCAACACAGGAAATCCGGACGGAGCCACCTTCTGCATATCGCCTCCCGCCTCCGAAACAGCCTTGAACACGCCATTCATCTCAGTGCTGATATGCTCCTCTATCATTTCTTGATAGCGGCGCAGCTTGGCGGCATGATATCCACCGATGCTCTTATGCCAATAAGAAGTCGTATTTTCATTAAACGTATTGCCGGCTAGGTTCAGTACCCGGAAATCCAACGTTTTATCGGCCAATATTGCCTTATCCGTTTCGGTCGGTTTAAAGGAATTATCCTGCTGCACCTTCTCCACAAATTGTTCATCATACAAATAACGTTTGTTCACACTCCACATATCTGCCAGACAGAGGACAGCCAATGCCAGAATCGTCACCTTCGCCTTTAGTTTGCCCATGCCATATAACCAAAGAACTGCCGTACCTATCATAATAACAAAGAAACTGCGCCATGCATCCGAAGTAAAGATACTCTGACGGATTTCTTCCAGATTAGCAAGTAACGGAGCCAGCTGATCTGCCGGAATACCCTGCAATGCCTGCATTTCCATACTTGAAACATACGACGGGAAAAAGAAACCGGGAGCTAATGCAAACAATAAAGCGATGCCACCTGTCAATCCCAGACTGATATAAAACGACCGGGCCTGTTCCTTAACCAACTGAGGGCGTGCCATTACCTCCTTTAAAGCAAGGACAGCCAACAAAGGTATGGTAAACTCAGCAATGACCAAAATAGAAGAAACCGCACGGAATTTATCGTACATCGGGATATAATCCAAAAAGAAATCGGTGAATCCCATAAAATTCTTTCCCCATGACAGCAGGACAGACAAAACTGTAGCACTCAAAAGCGCCCATTTCATAGGACCTTTCACTATAAACAGCCCAAGAACAAACAGAAACATCACAAACGCCCCCACGTATACAGGACCGGATGTACCGGGTTGCTCACCCCAATACTGACCTATCTGGCTATAGATACTATTATACATAGGATTCGCCTTTTCCATCGCCTTTTCGTTAGCTGCCAAAGGTACGGAAGCACCACCTTTCACATTAGGGACAAGCAAAGAGAAAGTCTCACCGATACCGTAGCTCCACTGAGTGATATAATCTCGTTCCAGACCACTTTTTGTCTGATTATGACTATCCGGTTTCACCAGCTCACTCTTTCCACGCATCGTTTCCTTACTATACTCATACGTATGATATAAGTTAGATAGATTTATACAAACTCCCAAAATACCGGCCATCAACAACACACCAGTTGCTTTCAGAAATCGCGGCATTTCCTTCTTCTGCCAAGCATCCACTCCGAACGCAACCGCCATAAAGAGCATGACAAAAAGAAAATAATAACTCATCTGCACATGGTTCGACACTATTTGCAAAGCAACAAAAACCGCTGTCAGCAAACCACCTGACAGGTATTTCCCTCTATAAGCCAATACCATACCGGCTATAGTGGGTGGAATATAAGCCAAGGTTACAAATTTCCAGATGTGTCCGGCAGCTATAATGATGAAAAAATAAGAAAAGAGAAAACCATGACCATTCCAAGTTTTGGTGAAAAAAAACAAGATGTGACCTACGTCAATCGCTATGGTGTCTACGCTGTTATTCCCAATAAGGAACAGGATCAGATCATCCTCGTTCAAGCTCCAAATGGTGCATGGTTCTTGCCTGGTGGCGAGATTGAAGCAGGTGAAGATCATTTTGAAGCTTTAAAACGAGAACTAATCGAAGAATTAGGCTTTACCGCTATTTTAGGGCAATACTATGGCCAAGCAGACGAGTATTTTTATTCTAGCCACCGGGATACCTACTTCTACAATCCTGCCTATATTTATGAAGTCGTCGACTATACAGAAACTCAAAAACCACTGGAAGATTTTAACAATCTCTCTTGGTTTCCAGTAGAGGAAGCGATTGAAAAACTCAAACGTGGCAGCCATAAATGGGGCATTGAACAGTGGAAAATTGCCCATAAAAACTAAAGGACTTCTTTCACAAAATAAAAAAAAGTGCTATAATAAATGAAGATAGAGGTCAGGAGGAACTCATATGAAGCTCATTAATACCACCAATAGTCATGCTGCACTGGTCAAGAGCCAACTTGCCAGCACTGACGCCTTGCTTGTCGAGGTTTATTCCGCGGGCAATACTGATGTTGTTTTTACACAAGCCCCAACCCACTATGAATTATTGATCAGTAACAAACACCGTGCTATTCGTGAAACTGAAGTAGAATTAATTCGTGAGTTCTTTTTAAAACGTAAGATTGATCTTCAAAACATTGATCAATCCGCTATTAAAACCCTCTACTCCGATAAACTAATTGAAATTTCCTTTCCAATTACTAAGTAAGGCCAATTTGCCTTACTTTTTTCTTTGCTATCTTTTTCCAAAAAAATCCCTTCACCTCGATTATGAGATGAAAGGATTCTTTATTTCTGAAAGATCATTTTTACGTGAGGGGTAGAAGCCAAGATAAAGGGCTTGCTCACCGTTTAAAAACCTA